>Ga0210389_10000079_pt1 | contig 95143 bp, 65 predicted proteins | sample IncBWH28OmetaG_FD_160127 | JGI IMG/M metagenome (GOLD analysis project Ga0210389, IMG submission 160127) | Forest soil microbial communities from Barre Woods Harvard Forest LTER site, Petersham, Massachusetts, United States - Inc-BW-H-28-O ...
TGCCAGCGCCGATGGCATCGATTACATGGAGTCGAACAGCGCTCAGGGCCTGAGTACGATCACCGTACACCTGAAGTTGAATTACGACACCAACGCAGCCCTCACCCAGATTCAGGCCAAGGTCGCGCAGGTCAAAAATGACTTGCCGCCCGAGTCGCAGGTGCCGGTCATCGATCTGCAAACGGCAGACACGGAATTCGCCGCGATGTACATCGGGTTCTCGGCGAAGGACCTCGACGAAAATCAAATCACCGACTACCTCACACGTGTGGTGCAGCCAAAACTGAGCGCGGTCAGCGGCGTGCAACGGGCCGACATCCTGGGCAATCGTACGTTCGCCATGCGCATCTGGCTCAAGCCTGACGAGATGGCGGCTCGCGGCGTTTCTCCCTCCGACGTGCGCGATGTGCTTTCCAAGAACAACTATCTGTCCGCGCTCGGCAGCACCAAGGGTTCCATGGTGTCAGTGAACCTGGTCGCCAACACGGACTTGCGGACGCCCGACGACTTCAAACAGATGGTCGTGAAGCAGTCGAATGGGGCAGTTGTCCGGCTGGGCGAAATTGCCGACATCCAACTGGGCGCCGAAAACTACGATCAAGATGTCCGCTTCAACGGCGAAACCGCGACCTTCATGGGAATCTGGGTCCTTCCAACGGCCAATTCGTTGGAGGTTATCAAGGCGGTGCGGAAGGAGATTCCCGGCATTGAGGCGCAGTTGCCGGCGGGTATGAAGGCGGGCATTCCCTACGACTCTACGGCCTATATTCAAGATGCCATCAACGAGGTTTTGCATACTCTTGTTGAGACGCTGCTGATTGTCATCGTTGTCATTTTCCTGTTTTTGGGATCGTTCCGTTCCGTGCTGATTCCGATCGTGGCGATTCCAGTCTCGCTGATCGGCGCCGTCTTCCTGATGCTGGTGGCGGGCTTCACCATCAATCTTCTGACGCTGCTGGCGATCGTGCTTTCAGTAGGCTTGGTGGTCGACGACGCCATTGTGATGGTGGAAAACGTTGAACGCCACCTGCAGATGGGCAAGACGCCTTTCCGCGCGGCGGAGGATGCAGCCCGGGAACTGGTCGGCCCGATCATCTCCATGACGATCACCCTCGCGGCCGTATACGCGCCGATCGGCATTCAAGGTGGCCTGACGGGAGCGCTCTTCCGCGAATTCGCTTTCACCCTCGCCGGCGCGGTTACCGTCTCCGGTATCGTCGCCCTCACGCTTTCCCCGATGATGGGTTCGAAGTTGCTGCGGGCGGGCGCTTCCGAGCATGGATTTGCTGGCGTCGTCAATCGCCAATTCGAACGCATTAGAAGTCTTTACACCAGCCTGCTGACCGGGACCCTCAACTATCGCCCGGTTGTGCTGACCGTGTGGGTGCTCGTGGCCGTGCTCGCGGTTCCGTTTTACATGTTCTCCTCGAAGGAACTTGCGCCGGAAGAAGATCAGGGAGTGGTTTTCGGCGTGATTCAATCCTCTGCCAACGCCACCCTCGATCAAACCAACCTGTTCGCCAATCAGGTGTACGACGTTTACCACTCGTTTCCAGAAAGCGACAGCCTGTTTCAGATCACGAGTCCCGGCGGTGGGTTCGGAGGCATGGTCACAAAACCATGGAGCCAGCGCAAAAAAACCACGCAGCAACTGCTGGTTGAATCCTCAGCCAAGCTGAATAAGATAGCCGGCGTTCGCGTGATTCCTTTGACCCCGCCACCGCTGCCCGGAGGCGGCAACTTCCCCGTGGACTTCGTGATCGCTTCGGCGGCTGAACCTCGGCAGGTCAGCCAGCTCGCCGAAAAGCTGGTGCAGAAGGCCATGGCGAGCGGCCTGTTCATTTATGCCGACACCGATGTGAAGTTCGACCAGCCCCAGACCGAGGTCGTTTTCGATCGCGACAAGCTGCGCTCCCAGGGCGTGGACCTGAGCCAGGCGGGCCAGGATCTCTCCACGATGTTGGGTGGCAACTACGTCAACCGCTTCAGCATTCAAGGCCGCAGTTACAAAGTGATTCCGCAGGTGCAGCGCGTCGAGCGCTTAACGCCCGAGCAGCTTTCGCACATTTATGTGAAGGGGTCGGCCGACAAGCTCGTACCCCTTTCTACGTTTGCCACGCTGAAAACCACAACTGAGCCCCGCTCTCTAAATAAGTTCCAGCAGTTGAATGCGGTGCGCATTCAGGGCGTGATCCCGCCGAATGTGCCGCTCGACAAAGCGCTCACGTTCCTCGAAGATCAGGCCAAGCAAATCCTGCCGCAGGGGTTCACCGTGGACTACGCCGGTGAATCGCGACAGCTGCGCGTGGAGGGCAGCAAGTTTCTTGGGACCTTTCTGCTCTCGGCGATTCTGATTTACCTGGTACTAGCCGCTCAGTTCGAGAGCTTCCGTGATCCCTTTATCATTCTTGCCGGATCGGTGCCATTGGCCCTCTCCGGGGCCCTCATGTTCTCGTTCCTCGGTTTCACGACGCTCAACATTTACAGCCAGGTCGGTCTGATTACTTTGGTCGGCCTCATCTCCAAGAACGGAATTCTGATGGTGGAGTTCGCCAACCACTTGCAGGAAACCGGCTTAAGCAAACTGCAAGCCATCATCGGCGGGGCCACTACCCGTTTGCGTCCGATCCTGATGACCACCGCCGCCACCGTTTGCGGCCACTTCCCGCTGGTCTTAGCCAGAGGCCCCGGCGCCGGAGCCCGAAACAGCATCGGCATCATGCTGGTAAGCGGCATGATCATCGGCACCATCTTCACCCTGTTCGTGGTGCCGTCGATTTACATGCTCGTCGCCAAAACCCATACCGCGTTTAAGGAAGCGGCGGAGGAGAAGGTCGATCTGCGCGAGCCGGTTGGAGCAGGCGTCTGATCCCCGGTTACCGCGTGCGGAGCTCGACCAGGCACGCGGCAGCCTGAAGCCGCGCGTTTCCATTGGGGCGAGAGCCAGCCCTTGATTAAGCAAAGCCGGAGAGTGACTCGGCCTCACTACGCTCGCTTGCGCTTCGCCTTCCCGTTGCGCGCCTTGCGCCGCAACTTCGCCATCCACTCCCGCGAATACATCGTGCCACGACACTTCGGTGAGCCGCAATGGCAAGGCGCAGGATCGTCATCATCATAGAGGTTGTAATCCCAAACCAGTTCTTCGCCAGCGGCAATGTTGCGGACGGCCAGAATCCATACGTGGTTCTTGATCTCATCGACTTCGCAATTCGGATCGCAAGAATGATTCAGAAAGGCGCCCATGCCTTCGCCGTCGATGACAGTCTTTCCGTCCTCCAGCCCATAAAGATAAGTGCGAGGAGCACCGTCGTACAGACGGTTGGCCTCCTCCGGACTGAGCCGGGGCCCCGAATATTCCACAACCCGGGAACCTTTGCGAATGGGCGCGGTAGTGAAAACACCTACGGCATGAATGCGTGAGGGACGAATGACGATTGCCATCCCACTAATTTCGCACGGCTGAGAGGTTTGTAGGAAGCCAAAAGATTGGAAGCGAAATTCCGGGCGGCGTTGCCGCACTCTGTTGCGATCGAGGATGCGGAACTGTCAAGAAGGCGCAGTGGATGCGGGATTTCGGGGCTCTATCTGCAATAGTTCTGGCGCGGACTGGCCGTGCATGTTAGACTTTCGCGGCTTTCAATCGATGGTGAATAACTGAACCTGGGAGAGATTATGGGCCGGCCTAAACAACTGATCGCAACTGCGGCAATTTTAGTTTTGAGCGGAACTCTTTCCACCGCATCAGCGCAAAATACAAAAACAAAAAGCGCTCCGTCCGCAGTACCCGCTCCACAGGATTACTGCACCAGCAGTGGCGGCACTCTGGAAACCCGCTATCCTGTCTACGGCACTAACAATGCCACCCAGGACTGGCTGCAACTGCAGGGGCGCCAGGGCTTCTGCCAGTACACTCAGGCCTCGGACGGCTCGCGCATTCATGTCTCTCTCGAGACACTTTTCACTAGCAAGCCCACTCTCGCCGCGCTGGCTTATTACGCGGAGACCCCCTGGAACGGCCAGGGAAATGGCAATCCTGCCTCTTTTTATTGTACGCAGCTCGGAGGCTCAGATTTGTTCGGCGGCGTCAGTGCTGCCGGCGGCGGTTGGGTGGAACTCAACACCACGGATGTGGTTCTGGAAGCCTGCATCTTTCCCGACAACTCAACCATCGATTCGTGGGGATTGTTTTACCATTCCGACGGCATCATCCGCGGCATCGACTTGTCCACGGTTTTGAAATTTCAGAATCCCTACGCGAAGACGAAGTCCAAGTAGATACGCCTGATTCCGATTCCGCGAATGCAAGAATGCCGTCACTCCCCTCACAGTCAAGCGACGGCATTCTGTTTATCTGGATTGAATGTCGCGGCTACGGATCGTAGACCGAGCTGCCATAGCCCTGTTTGCGGGCGGACTCTTGCATATCGTCCAGGCGCTTTTTCTGATCCTCCAGCTGGGCCTGCATGCGTTCGGCCCGTTGCTGTTTTTCTCGTTGACGCTCGTTCCACCCTACGCAGTTGGCAGCGCAGTTTGCCGGAGCAAAGCGAACCGACTCGTTGAGTTCGTCGATCTGATTCTGTAACGTTGCAACCTGATTCTTCTGCGCGAAGATCTGCGATTTCCATTGCTCAGCGGAAATCTTAGGTCCGCTGGAAGATGCGGGGACCGCATTTTCCTGGGCCCTGATCTTATGCAGCGAGGCTGCTTCGGCGTGCTCTGGAATTTCTTCGTTAGTAATAACCTTCGACGACTTGGAATCCTTGCCTGGCGAGGTTTTTGATTCTTCTTTTTGCTGGCGCTGCTGGCGCGCCAAGTCGCCCAGCGAAGGCGCGTCTTGACCGTTGGCGCTTACGGTGGCTAATGAAATCGCCGCGGTGAAAAGCAGGAAAATCCTGCATCTTGTGCCCATAGCAAAACCCTCTCCGTGAAATGCTATCCGCAAACGGATGTTAGGCGAGCATTACGAACGGGGTATGAACTTTTGGTGCACGACGGCCGAGCCTGGTGACAAACCCATCCGCGCTTATTCTTGACTGTCTATCTTCATCTTTTATCGACAATTGGCGAAGGGCTCTCCGCTTCCTTGCTCGCCCGCCAGCGCATCAGTTGCAGATTTTCCGCCTTCCAGCGCATAGCGGCGAAGATCCGGTTTCGGCCACTGGGATGATCGAAGAAAATGAACTCCTCCACCGGTCCCGGATTCATCTTCCTGTATTCCCCAAGATGAATCGCAGCCTGAGCAAAACCGTCCGGCTGGCGGCTGGCGTTCAGCCCGTACATATCGGCCTCGCCCTCCGTGGTGCGGGTATGCGTATTCAAGATCGGAGTTGCAACAAACCCAAAGACGGAAACCAGCAGGACTACCAGAGGCAGCACTGCAGTATCACCGATGTCGCGGATCTTCCATCTCTCTCCCCACCGCTTGAGAGACCAGTTCAGCGACCATTGCAGAAGCGCGAATGCAATCACGATTGCCACGCCGAAAAATAAAGTGTCTTTATAAATGTGGTGAAGAACGTAGTGGCCCATTTCGTGTCCCATGACCGCCTGAATTTCCTCCGGCGAACCCCGGCGTAATAGATTGTCGTTGAGCGTGATGCGCATCGTGCTTCCAAAGCCGCTCACGTTGGCACTCATGCGCGTGCTTTGGCGGGAGGCATCGATCTCAAAAACATCGTGGGCAGGAATTCCGTTAGCTCGGGCCAGGCTCAAAATCGGCTGCGTAACCTTGGGATCGTTGAGTATCGTGACTTTGTTGAAAATTGGAATGATGTAAACGGGTACGATGAGAATGACGAGTATCAGGAAACACAGCGTCACGATGGAGCCCCAGACCCACCATGTCCGCCGCAATCGCCGGACGATACCGAAAAGCAGCATCGCCAAAATTGCGCCCAGCACAAGATTCACCGCAAGAGCTTTCAGCTGATCCCCCATCCAGGGGCCGAATGTCTGTGTTGCCAGCCCGTATTGATGTTCGCGGAAGTAGTCTTCGTAAACCGAGAGTGGAAAAAACAAGATCGTGGTGACCAGCAAATACTGCATCCAATAAACTATTGTATGAACCGGCTTGAAGCGCGTAACGCGCTCGGCGAGATTCCGCATCGCCGCCGACCAGCCCAGATTCAACAACAGAAGCAGGACGATCGCTGCGTAAAGAAAATCCCACAGAATCATCCAGTAGCCGCCTTCAAAGTAAGCATCGGACCGGGCTTTGGCGTCGGCGGGAATTTGCGCGAGATAAGCGTTCGTCGCTGTTTCCGCGTTGAAGGTCGAGGAGGCTTGGGCTTCAGGAGGGACTTGAATAACCGAGGGCATCGCGGTGAGCGGTTGAATGCCCGGCTCAGGGGTCTGTGCATTCAAGATGCTGCTGGCTGTCAAGCAACAGCAAAGCAACATCAGTCCGCAGTACAACTTAGTGCATGAAAACATAGTTCGCCTCAAATCGATTCAAAGACGGAAGTAGATACGTCCCCGGGAGACTTTTAGTTCCTGGAATGCACGGTACAAGTTGAATGCAGAAAATTAGGCAACGTAGGCAGCGGCACCCATGCTGGATAGCCGGTCGCCTGTGATCGCCGGGACGAGCTGAATCTGAACCAGGCGCGGGGGCGCGGTCTTTTCTTTCTTGGCCAGCAGATTTACCGAAGCGATGCCGGTTCGGGCGAAGGATTTCTCACAGTCCGCGGTGGACGGACCGCGCATATTCCCTTCCATAAACGCCAGGCCCGGGCAACGTGTACAGGTCGAGCCATGTGCGCACTGCGAGCAGCCAGATAAGTCTCTCAGGCGGATCGAGCGCACTCCTTTCAGTTGCTCGGAGTCGCGCCAGATGTCGATGAAGCGCTGCTGCCGCACATTGCCGCAGGACAAGGGAAATTGCACACAAGGATAAAACTCACCGTAAGGAGAAACGTAGCAGGCGGTGTGACCCGCGCTGCAGGGCAAGGAGGAAAGGCTCTCGGCGTCGGGCGGGGGCGGCGGCGCGCAAAAGTCATCTGCATTCCCCACAAACATTTCGTCCCGGAAAAGCTCCCGGAGGGCGGACTCGCCAGGATTCAGGTCGAGGGTCGACCGGTTTCCATCCATCATAGGGGTGATCGTGGGATCGAGTGTATATTCGGCTCCGAGCTCCTCTGCGAGCGTGCGGACGCCGTGATAGTCCTGCATGTTTTCCTTCATCAGCACATTGGCCATGATCACTTTGAGCCCTTGCGACTTGAGAAAACGGATCGCGTTGATGGACCGCCGCAGCGAGCCTTTTACCTTGGTGATGGCGTCATGCACCTCGGGCCGATGAGAGTAAATGCTGATCTGGACGGACTGCACTCCAAGATCACGGAGCCTGGCGGCCTGCGCCTCGCGAATCAACACCGCATTAGTTTTGAGCTTGACGCAGAAGGTTAATGAGCGGGCGCACTCGAGAATTTCGAAGAAGTCCTTACGCAGAAAGATCTCGCCGCCACTCAAGGTAAGAATGAAAACTCCGGCTTCCGCCATCTCCTTGAGCAGGTTCTTGATTTCCGCCGTGGTCATCTCGCCGTGATCGTCATGATCGAGATAGCAGTGAACGCACTGCTCGTTGCAGCGGTAGGTAAGATCGAGTTGCGCGCTGAAAGGAACGCCCAGCTGCAACGCCCGCTCGCCCATCTCCTGCAGCAGGGCGCTCATCGTTTTGCCTCAACCAGTTCCTGTGCCGCCACCGCTGGCTTACTAATCGGTTGGGTCGAGATCGGTTGCCCCGCGATGAGCAGGATGCCGTGTTTGGCCAAGTTTTCCGCCAATTCTTCTGCGTCCCGAATCGCATCCTCAGGCTTCACGTCGAATTTGGAGCAAATGCGCTGCTCGACGATCTCATCCAGTGGCGTCGCTCCGTCGGCGGCCTGCCACAAAACGGTTGCCGTCGGATTCAAAGTGAACAGAGTCGAATCGTGACCGGACATCACGAGCATTTCTTCACCCAGCATACGGGCGGCGATTCGCGGACTGCGCGCAACATACATTTTCTTATTCACCATCTTCGTTTACCCAATACCCTGTTGATCAATCCTGCTTGCCGCTAATGTTTATCCAATCAATTCCCAAACGCGCGCGTCCGGTACGAAAGTCAGCCTGCATACCGGCACGCGATGGACGAAGTCGCACGCGGCCTGAAATGCCCGATGAACATATTCCGGATCTTCCGCGAAGAAAAGCATGTTGGACAGCAGTTCGCGCCCGGCGTCTGCGACACTTACCGGCTCGATGCGATTTTCCGGACCTTGCGCCAACAGATACAGCATAGCCACGGGTGCCACTGCATTTTCCCCCAACTTTGCCAACTCTCCAGTGAATGGAGTGCCGCAGGCCATGTAGCCATCGTCCCGCTTACGAACGTACGATATTTCGTCGGTCAACAACGTGGCATCAGGAGGAGCGAGTCGCGAGATCGTCGTCTTCCCCGCCCCCGAAACTCCAGCGAACAGAAAGGCTTTCCCGTTGCGAATGGCGCTGGCGGAGTGCAAAAGGAATCCGCCTTGCCTGGCCAGCACTAACGTGTGAATGATACGCAGAACCGCGTCGATGGAGTAGGGGTTCGCCGTCTGGCGAATGCTGCCGCGACGCTTCGCTGGCTCCCATTCGGCGCGAAAATCACCACGCTCCAGAAACCACCGGCCTGCGCTCTGTGTGACCCGGACAGGCGCGTCCGGCAGCATGTCCGATGGTGCTCTTAGGTCAACATCAAGATCAAACTCAGCTGCCCCTTCCTCGCTGACGAAACCGGCGTAGCGGTTCTGCACCAGCTTAAGGAAATGCTCGTCGCTCGTGTTCACTCTGACCGGCGTTTCGCCAATCTCGATCACAACGCTATAAGTCTCGATTTGTGTGGCTAGTTCTGGCACTGAGCAACCGATTTCTGCGAAGTCTGGCGCATGCGATTCAGATAAACCAAGGCGCGCGCCGCAGAACCAGAGCGCCGCACAACTTTTGCGATCAAGTTGCCAATCCCGCTCAACTCCGCCGGCACTGCGATTAGCCTTCCCGCCCGGATCAGATGAGTGACCCTTCCCAGCAACTCATTCCCAGCCACGGGACGGTCAGGAACGGGCAGCGAGTCCCCTTGCGTAATCCACTGCGTGCCGCTCGGTTCACCCGCCGCACCAACCACGCGATGAGCACACAGCCTGCCCTCGCGCCCGACCAGCACAACATCCCCAATGCGCACTTGATCCTGTTCGACGCGCTCGACCACCAATGTTTCTCCAGGCCAGATCGAGGGCAGCATACTCCAACCCGTCGCAGCGAAACGAAGCGTGCCAAACGACCGCAAAACCTCCACTGCAAGTTCGCACTTCAGTGTGCTCCCCACGTCGGATGTTGAGAGTCCGGCTTGCTTCATGACGCGGAAAGATGTCCAGTCGTACAATTGCCTTCGGCACCGGTTTTGCTACAAGTAAGAGCGGATGTAACAAAAACTTTTTCGTAGCGAAAGCCCGGTTTCGTGTAAGGTTTTTTCTCGACAGCTGCGACCTGCGGCTCTTCGCCCGAGGAATTATTCATATTCATAATGATCGTCCCTTCGCCTACTTTAATGCCGACTGCGACGCCTGCACCGCGCAGCCGCCCGTTCCGCCGGAGGTAGTACACGTCTGGTTGCTTAGAGTGGAGAAGTATACCTGAGATGCGCCGGGCAGAGTCGTCACCGTATTGTCGATGATAAATCCGCTGGTGCCGCCGGCAGCAGGAAGCGCAGCGCTGGGCAGCACGCCGGCTTCAACCCATGTGACTGTGCCATCTGTCGTGTTAGCCCCAGCGGTTGTGCTCCACGTCGGATGTGTGGGGGTACGTGAAGTCCCTGCCACAGTCACGACCTCAACGTTGCCGTTGCTATCGATTATGCGGGCGTGCAACGCATAAGCATGCCCGGCTGCCCAATTCGCCAGCGCGGTAACCGTTGTTGGTCCCTGGTTTAGAAAAGTGACGGTACCATTGATCGTGGTCGCGCCCACCACGTTCGACCATGCCGCAGGAGGAGTAGCTGCCGAAGTGCCGGCCACGGTAACCACGTTGATGTAGGGCGTGTTGTTCGCAGTCCTGAGGACCAGGATCTCCTGTCCAACCTTATAAGTCGTGGAGGCCTGCCACGGCATATCGACAAAACTCAGGGCGCATCCCTTCCCGGCGCATAGAGTGGGGTGCCCGTTATTTTGTACACCGAAGAAAAGCCGCTCGGCGGCACCTCCGCTGGCATTTGGGTTCGAGACGTCCGTCACGGGAGAGCACGGAGGCTTCCCCGCGGCAGGAGTTAGCGCTGCAATCACTGCGGGCGTGCCCAAAACTCCGGCCTGAACCGGCACCCGGTACAGAGTCGGGCTGGCCCCTGTGTTGCCGCAAACGTAGAGGTTCCCTGTGCCGTTCACCGAGTTTTCGTACGTACTGTCGAAGGAGCCGAGGTAGATGGGATTTGGAGTTGTTCCAGACAGCGTGCTCACTCCAACCTGCACTTCCGACCCCGTGCTTCCAGCCGAAAAAGGATCGCTGAGTGCGTAAATTGCGGCACAATTCGCTCCACCAGCGCAGTTTGCTTTGTTGTCGCTGGAAGCGAATACGTACACCACTCCCGTCGTTGAATCTACGAATGGACCTTGTGAGAAGCCAGTGCCAAAATCCAACTGGCCAGACTTGGTCACGCCTGCCGTTGCGGTAACCATATACAAGAACCCTCCGGCGTCTCCGACAAAAACGTCTCCTGATGCGGAGTCGTATACCGGCTCGCCCAGAGTATTGGGATTAGACGGATTTACCTGTACAGGCCATCCTCCGGTTCTTATCTCAGCGGGAACCCCTTTGAACACCGGAGTGAACTTGTGGAGCCAGCCGTGGTTATCGCCGACCCAACCGACGTCAGTCGCGTAATCGTAGAAGAACGATGAAGTGGTGTCGTTGGCTGGCGTCCCCAAGTTATTGGTCAGCAATATCGAGGTCATGCACGGCGGCGAGGAGCAGGTCTCGTATAGCCCGGCAGATACGGGCGTAAGCGTCATCGGACTGCCAACGCTCTCCGTTGTAGAGGCCGCCCATTTCAGCAGAATCAGATTCCCTTGCAGCCCGGCGTTCGTCTCTACAAACGCGATTTGGGTGCCGTCCTGAGAGTACACCGGAGAAGTCAAGATTTGACCGCCCGTGTTGTACGCCCAATAGACCGAAGGAACGATACCGGTGCAGCCCGAATAGATATTGTCATAGGCCACAACGCTGGCTTGCAAGCTCGATCCTTCAAGGCCGGTGCTGTAAATGACGAAATCGGGCTTCGGAGCATTGCCGCAATTTGCGGACGACAGCAAAAAGGAGAACTTCGCCGCGTAGTTTGTGGCGCCTATGCCACCTCCGCTGCCTAAGTTTTCCTGCCAGTCCCCATGAACACCATTCCCGGCGCGCGCGCCGCGAGGCAATCCCAATGCTCCAGGACCCTCAGCCGCGGGCAAAATCAGGGGAAACTCATGGCGATACTGCTGCTGCCAGTAGCGCGGATCACGTTGCACTCGAGCGGCTTGCTCCGTTGTGGCAGGCCTGGAGAAAATAACGTGGCGATGGCTCCAGTCACTCGGAAGCGGAATCGTGGTCTCCTGATCTGGGACAGCCTGGCCCGACAGAGCCGAGGACGCGATGAGCACTGCGAGAATTGAGGCACCCAACCACACTGATCGCCGCTGGTTCCTTCTCATTTTTCTCCCTGATGCCTGAGGACACGGTCAACGGCCAGATTAAAAGCGGTTGCCACCGGAGTCCTCCGCCCGTCTGCTTGTTGAACTCTAGCTGGCTGGTTGGAAAATCATCATACACCTACGCGATTTGCCTGGACTCCCAAATTTGACTGATAAAGAGAGAGATTTCCACAGACATTTCCACTCGGGTCGACGGCGAGACGCAAGCTTGCGAACCTGGTAATCCTGCCCGCCAGCCAGCAAAGGCCGCAACTGTCAGTCCGGTAAAAGGGACGTAGGAATCTGCTGCGCGATGCCGCGAAGCTCTTCGAACAGGATGGTGCTCAAGTAACGCTCCCCGAATGAAGGCAGCACAACCACGATCAGCTTCCCCGCATTCTCCTCGCGCCGCGCCACTTTCAGGGCAGCCGTCACGGCGGCTCCGGAAGAGATCCCCACGAAGAGACCTTCTTCCAGCGGCAGGCGTCGGGCCATGCGGATCGCTTCATCGTTGCTGACTTGAATAATCTCGTCAATGTAATCAGTGCGCAGAATCCGCGGCACAAAGCCACCGCCGATTCCCTGAATTTTATGCGGTCCGGGCTTTCCCCCGGAGAGTACGGGACTCTCCGCGGGCTCCACGGCGACCGCCTTGAAGGACGCCTTCCTGGGCTTGATATATTCGCAGACTCCCGTCAGGGTTCCGCCGGTCCCGACGCCGGAGATCAGAAAGTCGACCCGACCGTCTGTGTCATTCCAAATCTCGGGGCCCGTGGTTTCGAAGTGAATCCTGGGATTTGCCGGGTTGTCGAACTGCTGGAGCATGTAACTGTTGGGAGTTTTCGCCACCAGCTCTTCCGCTTTGAGGATCGCGCCCTTCATCCCGCGCGGACCCGGCGTCAGCACTAATTCCGCACCAAAAGCCAGCAACAGGACTCGCCGCTCCAGACTCATGGTTTCCGGCATGGTCAGAATAAGTTTGTAGCCTTTTACCGCGGCCACAAAAGCCAGTCCGATTCCGGTATTGCCGCTGGTCGGCTCGATCAGGACAGTCTTTCCCGGCTGAATTTTTCCCGCGCGCTCCGCGTCACTGATCATGCTCGCGCCGATCCGGTCCTTCACGCTTCCCACCGGATTCTGGCTCTCCAGTTTCGCGACCACCTCGGCCACGCAGCCTTCCGTAACCTTATTCAGCCGCACCAGCGGCGTGTGGCCGATCAGTTCAATCACATCTTGCGCAATTTTCATAAGTGCGGCCTCCGAAGCCTCAAAAAAACTTCGCTCTTCACAGCGAAGTAAGTCTACTGTTCTAGTAGCCTATCACGCGAAGAGCGCCCAATAAAGCACGGGAATCCCGCTTCCCGCGTCGCAGCTACCTGGGGGAGCGGTCGAAATTGAGGCCAAGTCTAGTCGTGACAAAGAAGCGCGTCAATGGAGGTTCGGTCACGTGGGATTTCTATCCCTGCCTCGCCGCGAACCGGAGCAGGGCGTTCACGCCTTCCCTTCACTCAATTTTCAGGTCAGCCGGAATAAAGTAAGAGTGTGGTACAACCACCCTGTGAAACTGCTCGTCGTCGAAGATGAACCCCGCATGCTGGAGCTGCTTCGCCGCGGTCTCACCGAAGAGGGCCACACCGTGGTGTGCGCCTGCGACGGCAGCGAAGGTTGGGAACTGGCTCACGCCTACGAATTCGACGCCGTCGTCCTCGACATTATGCTGCCCAAGATGAATGGTTTTGAATTGGCCAGAAAGCTTCGCCAGGAACGAATCGCAACTCCGGTGCTGATGCTCACCGCCAAGGATTCCGTTCCCGACGTAGTGCGGGGCCTGGACGCGGGCGCCGACGACTACCTCACAAAGCCTTTCAGCTTCAATGAACTGCTGGCGCGTCTGCGCGCCATCCAGCGCCGCGCCACCTCGCGCCCGCAGAACCGGTTGCAGGTTGGCGATCTCATCCTCGACCCGGAATCCCGCGAAGTGTCTCGCGCCGGATTTTCTATCTCATTGACCCGCACCGAATACAGCCTGCTCGAGCGCCTGATGTATCGCGCCGGCAAAGTGGTTCCGCGGCATACGCTGATCGAAGCGGTCTGGGGCTTCGATCGTGAGATTGAGGAGAACACTCTCGACGCCTTCGTCCGCTTGCTACGCCACAAGGTCGACCGGGAAGGCATGCCCAAATTGATCCTCACCGTACGCGGCGTGGGATACATGATCCGCGAGGAGCAGGTTGCATGAAGCGCCTCTCTCGACTTTCGATCGGCATGCGCCTGACACTCTGGTATCTGGCCATCTTCTTGCTTGCTGAATTCATCTTCGGCGCGGGCATGTGGTTCATTCTGCGAAAGAATCTCTATGACATCGCCGACGCAACGCTGGAAGGGCGGGCGGCTGACATCGAACGATTCCTCGAAGCTCGCAAAGATCTATCTGCCGCACAGTTGCAGGCCGCGATTAGTGAAGACTACAAGATTGATCGCTCCGAAGACTATGTAGAGATCAATACCGGTGGCGGCGACTCAATCTATCGTTCCGAATTTTTTGCACAGAATCCGCTTCCTACGGTCTCACTCGATCGATTGAGCAAACCCCGCTACCACTATCGCCGGCTGGGAAGGCTTCCCTTCCGCATCCTGAGCCAGAAGATGGTGGTCAACGGCCAGCTCTTCATTGTGCAAATCGGGAGCACGCTGGATGAAGAGATCGAGACCCTCGACGCTTTCCGCAAATACTTGCTGATGTTCGCCCCGGTCCTGCTGCTAGCGGCCTCGATCTTTGGATATTGGCTCAGCCGCAAAGCCCTGGCTCCGGTCGACGCCCTCGCCCGCACTGCCCGCACCATCTCCGGTCACAACCTCAGCAGCCGGTTGGAGAAATTGCAGACTGGAGACGAACTGCAACGCCTGTCGGATACCTTGAACGAAATGCTGGCGCGGATCGAAGCAGCCTTCCTGCGCATCACGGAATTTACCGCCGACGCGTCGCACGAACTGCGCACACCGATTGCACTTATCCACACCGAGGCCGAGTTGGCACTACGCCGCTCGCGCGACGAGTCCGAATACCGCGAAGCGCTGCAGCACATTCTTCAGGAAGCCGATCGCACAGCAAAACTTATTGAGGAGCTGCTTGCTTTGGCGCGGGCTGATTCTGGCGGGGAAACGCTTAACTTTCGCGCCACGGATTTGCGAGCGACCGTGCACGAGTCGGCCATGAAGTGGAAGCAAGTTGCTGCCCTTGGCGAGTTTCAATTTGAGGAGTATTCGGGCACGCAACCTTTAATAGTCATGGGAGATGAAAATGCTCTACGCCGCGTGATCGATGTCCTGCTCGACAATGCTTTCAAGTACACGCCTTCGCCCGGCAAAATCTTGCTTTCCGCCGAACAGAAAAATGGTCGCGCCATCGTCAGTGTAAAAGACACTGGGATTGGCATTGCCTCCGAAGATCAGGCAAGAATCTTCGAACGCTTTTATCGCGTCGATAAGGCGCGTAGCCGCGCTTTGGGAGGAGCAGGCTTAGGCTTGGCCATTGCGCAATGGATCGTCCAATCGCACAAGGGGACCGTCGCCGTGGAAAGCGTACCCGGAAACGGATCTGTTTTCCGGATCGAAATTCCGATTGCCAAATCTGCGGTTGAGCTTAACGCAGGCTCGAAATAATTTCAAAAAGGATCCGAATGAATCTTCGCGGCCGGTATTGCTCTCGTATCGTTGGCCTGGTTGCAATGGTCTTCCCTGTGTTCCTTGTTCCAATCCTCATCGCTCAAGACGGCGCGGCCCAAGACGCCGCCGCCAACTATGTACGGAGCGAGATGCAGCGGCAGCACATTCCCGGCCTGGCGCTCCTCGTGTCGCGCAACGGAAAGATCGTTCGAGCAGAGGGTTTCGGCCTGGCCAACGTTGAATTGCAGGTACCGGTAAAGCCTGAGACGGTGTTCCAATCGGGATCCGTGGGCAAGCAGTTCACGGCTACCGCTGTAATGATGCTGGTTGAGGAGGGCAAAGTCGGCCTCGACGATCCGCTTACGAAATATTTTCCGGATGCACCCGCAACGTGGAAAGAAGTTACGGTGCGGGAGTTGCTAAGTCATACCGGAGGCTTTGGCGACTATCCGGAGAAATTCGACTTTCGCAAAGATTGGACCGAGGCCGAGCTACTGAAACTGGTTGAGGGAATTCCGTTGGCGTATCCTCCGGGGACCAAATGGGAATACAGCAATCTAGGCTTTCTAACGCTGGGAATCTTGATCCACCGCGTCACCGGCGAATTCTACGGAGACTTCCTGCAACAACGTATTTTTCAGCCCCTCGGCATGCAGACGACACGCATCATCAGCGAGGCTGACATTGTGCCCAATCGCTCGGCAGGCTACCGGCTGGTCAAAGGTGCACTCAAGAATCAGGAATGGGTCGCGCCCATGATCAACACGACTGCCGATGGCAGCTTGTACTTCTCCATCCTCGATTTGGCGAAATGGGATGAGGCTCTGTACACCGACAAACTTCTGAAGCGCTCGAGCTTCGATCTGATGTGGACGCCGGCGAAATTGAAAAATGGCCAACCAAATAAAGACGGCTACGGCTTTGGCTGGTTCACCGGCGATCGCCGCGGACATCACGTCATCAGCCACGACGGCGCGTGGCAGGGATTCAAGACCGCCATCGCACGTTATGTCGACGATCGGTTGACAGTTGTCGTGCTGGCGAATCTGGCGGAGGCCAAACCGGATGGCATCGCGGAGCACGTTGCAGATCTGTACTTGTCGGACGTAAACACTCCGGCAGAAACAAAATGATTCAGTTCAACGCGGCTCGACGTGCATGAGCATTCCAAATTTTGGACGCAGCGTTATCAGCGGTTGCGGCTCAACCCGATGACCGGGGACCAACCGTAGTTTCCATTTCTGCGCCAACGTGGCCAGAATCAGAACGCCTTCCATCCAGGCAAACGATTCTCCAATGCACTGCCTCGCGCCCGCGCCAAACGGAAAGTAAGTAAATTTAACGCGCTGTGCTTTGCCTTCCGCAGTGAATCGATCGGGATCGAATCTTAGAGGATCGGTGAAATACCTCGGATCGCGGTGGGTGATGAACTGGCTGATCAGTATGGTAGTTCGCGCGGGAAGGAAATAATCGCCAAGGGCGAAATCTTTGCGCGCATAACGGCCCATTGCCCACGCCGGTGGATACAGCCGGAGCGATTCCGCCATCACGTTTTCCGTGTAGCGCAGGCGGAAAACATCTTCGAAGGACGGAGCCCGGCCCCCAGTCACCTGGTCGATCTCGTGGTGAAGCCGAGACTCGCACTCGGGGTTTTCGGACAGCAAATACCACGTCCACGAGAGCGCATTCGCAACGGTCTCGTATCCTGCGAGAAAAATTGTGATGACCTGATCCCGCAGAGACTGCCGCGACGCATCATCATTGGCCGGAGAGGCCGCGAGCATGAGATCGAGCAGGCTTCCGCGGTCGAGGCCGCTGCTCTGATGCGCTTCGATCATCCGGTAGATCACGGCATCAATCCGCCGGCGCGCTTTGACAAAAGCGGCGAGGCCCGGCGGGCGCAGGTGCACCAGCCATTCGGCCGCCGGCAGCATCACCAGAAAATTGTAAAGACCCATGATGCGATTGATGGCTGCGGCAAGCTCGTACACTTCCTGGCGCAGGTCGGTCGCGAATAACGTGCGGGCCACAACGTTGAGCGTGAGATGCATCATGTCAATGGCAATGTCGCGGCGCTCGCCCGCACGCCACGAATCTCGGATGCGCGCGGCTTCCTCCACGATGATGTCGCCATATTCGCCGATCCGTTGCCGGTGAAATGCCGGCTGCGCGGCCAGTCGCTGGGCGCGATGCGCAGCTCCTTCACTTGTGATCATGCCTTCGCCAAGCAACATCTTCGTGCGCTGTACCGTCCGCTCCTTGATGAAGTTGTCGTTTTGAACCACCAGCACTTCACGGATGTATTCCGGGTGGTTGAGAAAAACGATGCGATGAGGTCCGATCTTGTAGTGCGCGATATCACCATAGGTCGCGGCCAAATGTTGAAAAAGAAGGATCGGATTTGCCGGACGAAACTTGCGGAGTGCAAACCACAGAAGATTGCGCTGGAAACCCGGGGGAAACCGATAGCTGCTTCGAGCCTGCGAAGGTCCGGGGTCGGAGTGCCGCGCTGCAGTTGCCATTTCCATCAGTTTACTGATTTTTCCAATGTGCAGAACGCAAGACCAGAGATAGATTGCGGCTATGGTTTCTGCAACTGGTCGAGCGCCGCCAGAACTTCCTCACTATGCCGGCCGGGATCGACGCTAATGTAGGTTCTCGCAACCTTACCCATGGGATCGATCAGGAACGTATGACGCGATGCAAATTTGGCGACGCCAAGATTGGTCAACGAGCCATACTCCCGGCTTACTCTTCCGTCTTGATCTGCGAGCAGCTTAAAGTTCAAACCTTCTTTGGCGCAGAACTTTTTATGCGACTCCACGCTATCCACGCTCACACCCAGAACGGCCGCGTGACGTTGCTCATACTTGGATTGATCAACCTGAAAATTGCGGGCTTCGCGCGTGCAGCCGGGAGTCTGGTCTTTGGGGTAAAAGTACAGCACCACCCATTTTCCGCGATAGTCCTTCAAGCTGACGGAAGCACCTTCCTGCGACGACAGGGTGAAGTCGGGAGCGGCGGCACCGGGGGCGGGGGGCCGCGAACCTGAGAACATGCGCGGTACCACAAAAATAATCACGACTACCAGAAGCACGAGCAGCGTAATCTTCAGCATTAAGCCCTCCCGAATGGGTCACGCTTGAATCCAGTAATTCCTAACTCTAACCGATCCTGCGGGCGTTCGGTATTGTGGAACGGTTGGCCACCTACCTTCGTCCAGCAAGATTCCGCAGAATTGAATATCATGGAGTATTCAGCACAATCAGACGGAGAAACCAGACGTGGCTCAGACTGAAACTGACGGTCAAGAGGTATTGGAAACGCGGGAGTGGGTTGACTCGCTGGACTATGTACTGTCCAAGGGTGGCCCGGTGCGGGCAGGGCGACTGATTCAGCAACTGGCGCTGCATGCCCGGCGCTCGGCTGGAGTGAACCTCCCTTTTTCGGCAACCACTCCCTACCAAAATACGATTGCGACTCCGCAGCAGGCGCCCTTTCCCGGAAGCCAGGAGATGGAGCGCCGCATCAAGAGCCTGGTGCGTTGGAATGCTCTGGCCATGGTGGTCCGGGCCAACAAAATTCAGGAAGGCATCGGCGGGCACATTTCTACATTCGCTTCGGCCGCGACTCTATACGAAGTTGCGTTCAATCATTTTTTTCAAGCCAAGACCGAAAGTGGCGATCGGGATTTCGTTTATTTTCAGGGTCACGCCGCACCCGGAATTTACTCACGCGCTTATCTTGAAGGCCGCATTCCGAAGGAGAAACTGGAAAATTTCCGCCGTGAACTGAAGCCGGGCGGCGGGCTAAGTTCTTATCCTCACCCCTGGCTGATGCCGAATTTCTGGGAATTTCCCACGGTTTCGATGGGACTCGGACCCATTCAGGCGATCTATCACGCGCGCTTTATCCGCTATCTGGAGAATCGCGGCCTGAAACAATCCACCGGCGGCAAGGTGTGGGCGTTTCTGGGCGATGGCGAAATGGACGAACCTGAATCCCTGGGATCGATCACCCTGGCCTCGCGCGAAAATCTGGATAATCTGATTTTTGTCGTGAACTGCAACCTGCAGCGTTTGGATGGACCGGTCCGCGGCAACGGGAAAATTATTCAGGAACTCGAGGCTATCTTCCGCGGTGCGGGATGGAACGTCATCAAGTGCATCTGGGGCTCGGACTGGGACAGCCTGATTCGCGCCGATCGCGATGGCATCCTCGTCCGGCGGCTGGGAGAAATCAGCGACGGTCAGTATCAGAAGTATTTTGTCGAGAGCGGAGCCTACTTCCGCCAGAATTTGTTCGGCACGGATCCCCGGCTGCTGAAAATGGTGGAGCACCTTTCCGATGAGCAACTGGCACGCATGCGCCTCGGCGGGCACGATCCCATCAAAGTTCATGCCGCTTACCGTGCGGCAGTGGACCACAAAGGCTCCCCAACCATCATTCTGGCCAAGACGATCAAGGGCTACGGCCTCGGCGAAGCGGGTGAGGGGAAAAACATTACCCACCAGCAAAAAAAGCTGAACGAAGAAGAATTGGAGATGTTCCGCTCGCGTTTCGGAATTCCTATTCCCGACGATGAGCTGCACAACGCGCCCTTCTACCGACCTTCCGATGACAGCGCCGAAATCAAGTACATGCAGGCGCGCCGGCAACAGCTTGGCGGATACATGCCGCAACGGAAAGTGCTCGCCGCCCCGCTGAAACCGGTTCCGGAATCGCACTTTGAGGAATTCTACAAAGGTACAGACGGCCGCGAAGTCGCCACTACCATGGTTTTCGTGCGGCTACTGGGGAAACTGCTGCGCGATCCTGAACTCGGCAAACTCATCGTACCGATCATCCCCGATGAAGCCCGCACCTTCGGCATGGAGGCTTTGTTCCGCCAGGTCGGAATCTACTCCAGCGTAGGGCAACTCTATGAGCCCGTCGATATGGACACACTCCTTTATTACAAGGAGGCGAAGGACGGCCAGATCCTGGAAGAAGGAATCACCGAAGCCGGTTCCATGTGCTCCTTCATTGCGGCGGGCACGGCGTATGCGAACCACGGCATCAACACGATTCCGTTCTTTATTTATTACTCGATGTTCGGCTTCCAGCGCATCGGTGACTTGATCTGGGCTGCTGCCGATATGCGCTGCCGCGGATTTCTGGTGGGCGGCACTGCCGGACGAACCACCCTGGCTGGCGAAGGCTTGCAGCATCAGGATGGCCACAGTCACGTGCTCGCTCTGCCGGTTCCCAACTTGCTGGCCTACGATCCGGCATTCGCGTATGAGATCGCAATCATTATTCAAGACGGTATCAAGCGGATGTACGTGGATCAGGAATCGATTTTCTATTACCTCACCGTAACCAACGAGCCGCTTCCCATGCCCGAGATGCCGAAGGATGGCAACGTCCGCGAGGGTGTGCTGCGCGGCCTGTACCGTTTTAAGACTGCGGACGCGCCCGACACCAAGCTGCGCGCCCAACTGCTCGGCAGCGGGACGATTATGTACGAGGTGTTGAAGGCGGAAACTATTCTGAGAGAGAAATATGGAGTGGCGGCGGATGTGTGGAGCGTGACCAGCTACAAGGAACTCTATCGCGACGCCAACGACTGCGAACGCTGGAACCTGTTGCATCCTGGCGAGGCGGTGAAGGTTCCCTTTGTAACGCAAACTTTGAAAGATGCGCCCGGGCCGTTCATTGCCGCGTCTGAGTACATGAAGGTGCTGCCGGAATCTCTAGCCAAGTGGGTTCCGGGACAATTGGTCTCGCTCGGCACTGACGGTTTTGGCCGCAGTGAAAATCGCGCAGCGCTGCGCGATTTCTTCGAAGTAGATGCCAAGCACATCGTCCTGGCCACGTTGGGAGCGCTGGTGCGGGAAAAGAAAATCGGGATTGACATTATGAAGAAGGCGATTAGCGACCTCGGAATCAACCCGGAAAAGTCAAACCCGGCAACCAGTTGAGCCCTCAAGCGCGAACACTTAAGCACACTCAAGGAATGGAATCAGTGATCGAATTCAAGCTCCCAGCCCTCGGCGAAAATATTGAACAGGGCGATTTGGTGCGCCTGATGATTGCACCCGGTACGACTGTCAGCGAGGGCCAGGCCGTGATGGAACTCGAAACCGATAAGGCCGTCGTGGAAGTGCCTTCCTCGGTGAGTGGGACGGTCAAGGAGATTCTGGTTAAGGAAGGCGACAAGATCAAGGTCGGGCAGGTGGTTTTTACCGCGGACAACAATGGAGCCTCCGCCGCAGTGGCGACCGAATCGCCGCGCCAGGCGCAGTCCGCGCAGAAAACTCCCCCCAAGTCTCAACCGGAGCAGCCTGCCTCTGTCGGAGATTCTTCCGGCAAACCTGCTCAACCGACGGCGGCCGTGCCGGCTCCGTCTCAATCGCAGCGAGCAGCGCCCCGAACCCGATCTACCGACGCCGGAGCAGCCGGCGAATTTCGTCTGCAAGAACTCGGAGAAAACATTTCGCAAGGCGACCTGGTGCGCCTGATGATCTCGCCCGGGGCGAAAGTCTCCGAAGGCCAGCCGGTCATGGAACTTGAGACCGACAAAGCTGTCGTCGAGGTTCCTTCGTCCATCAGCGGCATTGTGAATGAACTCAAAGTCAAGGAAGGCGAAAAGATCAAAGTTGGCCAGTTGATTTTCACGCTGCAAGGCGCCGCGACGCAGCCCGAAACAACTCGCCCGCAGAACCGGCCCGTCGAACATGTTTCCGGACAGCATGGCGCACGGCTCGCGTTCCAGGCGGCGATTCGCGCGGAAGGTAAAACCGAAGAACAAGCTCTGCCCCCAGATCAGCCGCCGCCGCGTCCTGCAGCGTTTTCCATGCCTGTACAACTGGGGAAGGTTGCCGGCACTGAACACCGGGCACCGGTAGCCGCAGCTCCCCACACGCGCCGCCTCGCCCGCGAAGTTGGGGTCGACATTTATGAAGTGAAAGGCACCGGCCCGGGGGGACGCATCAGTGAAGACGATGTCAAGGCCCACGCCAAAGCCGCCCTGGTCTCACTCGCCACCGCCGCCCAAGCTCCCCCTCGCGCGGGCCATTTCATCCCACCCAAGCTGCCTGACTTCGCAAAGTGGGGAAAGATCGAACGCGTCTCCATGCGGGGAGTTCGCCGCAAGACGGCGGAACATTTAGCGGAATCGTGGAACACCATCCCGCACGTCACCCAGCATGACCGCGCCGACATCACCGAACTTGAGCAGTTGCGAGCGCGTTTCGCTCCCAAGGCCGAACAGGCCGGCGGCAAAATGACGGTGACTGCGATTGCGCTGAAAGTCTGCGCCGCCGCGCTGAAAGTTTTTCCGCAATTCAACGCCACCATCGATATGGAGAAGGAAGAGATTATTTACAAGCAGTACATCCATATCGGAGTCGCCGCGGATACCGATCGCGGATTGCTGGTTCCGGTGATCCGCGATGTGGATAAGAAAAACATCGTGGAGCTGGCCGTCGAGCTGTCACAACTCTCGCAGAAGGCGCGCGACAAAAAAATTACCCTCGCTGACATGGAGGGCGGCACTTTCACCATCACGAACCTCGGCGGAATCGGCGGTACAGCATTTACGCCAATCGTGAACCATCCCGAGGTTGCGATCCTCGGGCTGTCGCGTTCTCGCATGGAGCCGGAGTGGATTGGAGGAAAGTTTGAGCCGCGTCTGATCCTGCCGCTCTCGCTCTCCTACGATCACCGCCTGATTGATGGCGCGGATGCCGCGCGGTTTCTGCGCTGGATAGCGGAAGCATTCGAGCAGCCTTTCCTGCTCTCCGTGCAAGGCTGATCGCGGCGCGCGAACTACAATTCCACAGAAAGTCACTGCATGAACGAAACTCTCAACCAAACACCGCAAGCTTCGGAAGAAGGAACCAGGCGGCTGCACGTCGCCGTGGTAGGAGGCGGGCCAGGTGGTTACGCCGCGGCGTTTCTCGCCGCTGATCTCGGCGTGCAGGTTACGCTGATCGATCCCGAGGCGAATCCCGGAGGAGTGTGCCTTTACCGCGGCTGCATTCCGTCCAAGGCTCTGCTCCACGTCGCCAAGTTGATTGAAGAATCCCAGCAGGCCAAGAATTGGGGCATCGATTTTCCCGTCCCGAAGATCGATCTCGCCCGGCTGCGCGCCTGGAAAGAAAGTGTCGTCAAGAAACTTACCGGAGGTCTGGGGCAACTCTCCAGGCAACGTCATGTGGAATATATTCAAGGCCGCGCCGCATTTGAGAATTCCATGACACTGCGTATCAGCAAAGCGGATTCTACTGAAGCGGTCGTCAGCTTTGACCGAATCATTATTGCAACCGGCTCGCGCCCTGCCATTATTCCTACTCTCAAGTTGGATTCCCCACGCATGATGGATTCCACCGGCGCGCTCAACCTCGAAGAGATCCCCGGCAGCCTTCTGGTGGTAGGCGGCGGATATATCGGACTGGAACTTGGTTCCGTTTATGCCGCGCTAGGAACCCGCGTCACCGTGGTTGAGATGTTGCCGGGCCTGCTTCCCGGCGCCGATCGGGATCTGGTTCTTCCGCTGCATAAACGTCTAGAGAAGATGTTCGAGGCGATTTTGCTGAACACTACAGTCGCCTCCCTGAAGGATGATGGTTCCGGAATTCGTGCGACCTTCGAGGGCGCATCTATACAGGAAAAAGATCGCGAAAAGGTTTTCGATCGCGTACTGGTTTCTGTGGGACGCAAGCCAAACTCGGAAATCCCCGGACTCGAAAACACACAAGTCCACGTGAACCCTCGTGGGTTTATCGAAGTGAACAAGCAGTTGCAAACATCCGATCCCGCCATCTACGCCATCGGAGATGTAGTAGGCGAGCCCATGCTGGCGCACAAGGCTTCCCATGAAGGCCGTACAGCTGTAGAGGCGATCGCCGGGCACAAGGTCGCATTCGAACCCCATGCAATTCCCGCCGTCGTGTTCACCGATCCGGAAGTTGCCTGGTGCGGCCTCACCGAAACTCAAGCGGAAAAAGAAAACCGCGAAATCAAAGTTGCGAAATTTCCCTGGGGTGCATCCGGCCGCGCGGTCACTCTCGACCGCCCTGAAGGAATGACCAAGCTCCTAGTTGACCCGCACACCGAGCGTGTTCTGGGCGTAGGGATTGTAGGCGCGGGTGCCGGCGAACTGATCGCCGAGGGAGTATTGGCGATCGAGATGGCAGCACTTGCGAGCGATGTGGCGATGACGATTCATCCGCATCCTACGCTCTCGGAAACCGTGATGGAATCCGCGGAAGTTTTCTTTGGCACGAGCACACACGTCTTTCGCCCGAAACGCGGGTAGCTGCATTCTCCACGCGTGAATCAGTGCTTCGATGCTAGCCTGTTCCGCTACAATAAACTCTCACTGTGCCGGAGTAGCGCTCCCGCTGCGCTCGGCTGCCCGCGCAGAGCCGGGCGCGGAATAAATTCCATGTCCATTTTCTTAAGACGATCTCCGGTTCTTATTTTCACTCTCGCACTCGGCGCCGTGCTGCTGAGCGGGAGCGCGCTCGGCCAGCTGTTGCCACCCAAAGACTCCACCACCACCGCTAAAACCCAGACCGACCCGCTGAACCGTGAGACGCCCGGCGGCACTGCGTTTGGATTTCTGGAGGCCGCTCAGGCGGGGCACTACGCCATCGCGGCGCAGTATCTGCAAATGAGCTCAGCGCACCGCCAGACCGAGGGTGAGGCACTCGCAAAGAAGCTGCAGACGGTGATGAACGTCGCCTTCGCAGGAAGCCTCAGGCCCAGCAGACAGCCCGAAGGCACACCACAGGACGGCGTTCCCCCGGACCATCAAAAGCTGGGGACCATGTCATCCGGCGATGTGGATGTTGAACTCGAACTGGTTCGCGTTTCCGATCCGAACGCGGGAAAAATCTGGTTGATCTCCTCTGACACTCTGACCAAAGTTCCGGAACTCTACGATCAGGTCGAAGCACGCCAAGTTGAAACGAAATTGCCCGCGTGGGTGGTGAAGCATCAGTTCGCCGGCATGCCGCTGTGGCAGTGGTTCGCTCTATTGTTGCTGATTCCCGTCGCAGCAGGTGCCGGGTGGCTGGTGTTGGTTGTGCTGCAAGCTCCTGTGCGATGGTGGGCCCGAAGACGCGGGCACGCCGAACTGGAGTTGCGGTCAGTTTCCGGGCCGGCATGGCTGCTCGTGGGGACGCTGATCCACAGAATTCTCGCCGGCTACCTGGGCATGCCTTTGCTGCAGCGGCACTATTACACACAAGTCACGGCGGTCGCCGTCATTATCGGCAGCAATTGGATTCTGTGGCACGTGGTTCGCTGGTTCTTAAGGCGCGTCCGGAACCGGGCCCTGGCCCGCGGTCACGGCGGCACCGGCTCCCTGATGCTCCTTGGCGAACGCCTGGTCAAAGCGTTCATCTTCGTGATGGCGGTCTTCTTCGTCCTGAGCGTGCTGGGATTTAACCTGACCACGGCACTGGCCGGGGTTGGCATCGGCACTTTGGCAATCGGCTTTGGCGCGCAGCAGACTATTGCGAATTTGTTCGGCGGAGTTTCGGTCCTCGCCGATGAAGTGATTCGCGTGGGAGACGTTTGCAAGTTCGGCGATCGCACTGGAACAGTCGAGGATATTGGCCTGCGCTCCACTCGCGTGCGCACCGAAGAGAGGACTCTGTTAGCCATCCCGAACGGCACCCTGGCGACAATCAACCTCGAGAATCTGAGCCGCCGCGACAAAATCCTTTTCAAAACCGTCCTTGGGCTGCACGCGAACTCATCGCAGGATCACGTTCGCGCAGTGCTGTCGGAAATACGCCGCGTCCTGAACGACCATGCGAAAGTCGAGACCACCACGGTTCGGGTTCGACTCGTGGAGTTAACCTCAAGTGCGCTCAACATCGAACTCCTCTGTTACATTCTGACCCGAGAGTTCAATGAGTTCGCAGCGGTCCGCGAGGAACTGTTGCTGCGAATTATGAGTTTGGTGGAAGACTCCGGAACAAGTCTGGCTTCGTCATCGCAGACGCTTTATTTGAGTCCGGATCCCGGTTCGCCAAAACAGAAAAGCAAAGCTGGGAGCAAGACAGAAACAGACTCGCCACAAGCAGGGCATCTGGTTCCTGCTGCCGCTGCCCAGGAAGACATTGCTTCGAGCCGCGTCGCGGCAGAGCGCGCTCGACTAGATTCGGCAGTGCGCGACCGTCCGGATGAAGACGAAAAACATTTCAGAAAAGACGACTAGACCCTAAGTCCCCGGCGGGCGGCAAACCAAAGCAAAAAGCGATGTGTCGGGAAGTAAATCGCGGCGGGAACCATGATCAGGTAGGCCAGCAGATACACAGGTCCGGGTATAGCGTGCTGTTCGCGGAAGAAAGGCCCGCGAGCCCAATTGACGTCATACTCAGGACGCCAGAAATAGTTGATCGGAACCACGATCCAGGCGGTCAGCGTCTGAAACTTCCAACCTCGAGAGTCGTAGCCCAATCGATTAATCGCCCAGAGAAGCAATGGCGGCGCCGCCAAGTGGAACAAGCTCAGCAACCGAATCGGCAACGGAACATGAAGATCGAACATGTATTCGGTGCCGCCGATCACATGCCGGCCGCTGATAAGCGCCCCCAATAGATCGATGGCGAAGAGAGTCTGAAACAACAACAGCCCGCACGCCTGCCAGGAAAATATCAGCGCACTTTCCAGCCATAGACCGGCAAGGATAAACAGATTGCCGAGATCGCAGAAGAAAAGAAAATTCTGCACGCCATACTGCCGCCAGTACAAAGGCAGCCATGCAATCACGCAGGCAGTCCACACAACTTTGAGCCAGAGTGGTATGCGCATGACACGATATTGTATGCGCGCGGAAAAATCCTGGTGGTACAAGGCCTAAAACCCGTGTCTGGCAAGCCTAAAGAGGCGCGCGCGGAATTACTAGGGTAACTTGATGAGGCTTACGAGTGTACCTACGATGAAGTCAATATGGGCTACCAAGCACTCCTTTTCTGTCCTGATGAGAAGACCGCTCGCACCGTAACGCAGGTTCTCAGCGAGTTGGACTTCGATGTTGTTTCCTGCACCGAACCCTTCGCCGCGGTAAAGAAATTGATGAGCGAGCACTTCGATGCCGTGGTCGTGGATTGCGACAACGAGCAGAATGCTACGCTGCTTTTTAAGAGCGCCCGCAACGCTCCGAACAATCAATCGGCACTGGCGGTCGCGGTGGTCGAAGGACAGGCGGGAGTGGCAAAAGCATTTCGGATCGGCGCAAATCTGGTTTTAACCAAGCCCATTAATGTAGAGCAGGCAAAAGGCACGCTCCGGGTTGCGCGCGGACTCTTGCGGAAGAACGAGTCTGCGAAACCCACAACAACGACCACGTCGATATCGCCGAAGCCCACTGCGTCCGCGCCAGCGCCTGCGAAGCCGACACTGGTTCCGAATGTGAGTTCCGCACGCCCGGCAGCAGCCGTGAGTTCGATTGCTGCGCCCAGCGCGGCAGCGCAGAAGCCTGCATCCAGCTTTGCCGCCTCGGCGTCCAGCGCGACGCCTGACTCAGGAGACACCTCAGAATCTGGCAAACCAGCACATGAGGTCGTTGCGCCACACATCGCCCCAGCGGCAGTTTCTGAAGCTAAGCCCCAGATTGAGATACACCAGATTGAGATGCAGACGACACCGAGCAAGATGGGTTCGTCGAGCGCGAGCTTGTCGATCGTGGCTTCGGGGGGTGCTGCCAGTGCGGCAGCGCCGGCGCGGGAGGTGACCACGAGCGTCGCTGCGCAGGAGAAGAGTTCGACGGTTAATGCGGAAGCTGAACCGGCTGTAAAAGACGCGGTTGTGAAAGACGCGGTCCCTGCGATTGATCCCGCAAGCTCCACAGTTGAGGTGAGTTCGTCGCCTGCACCTTTGTTTACCTTCGGAGGAACGATTGAAAGCGAGGCGAAGGCCGAGGGCGGTGGCAGCAAGAAAACTTTGATCGCAGTGGCTGCGGTTGTGCTGGTTGCTGTTGGCGGTTATGTGGCATGGACACAGTTGGGTCATTCGAGTGGACCAGCTACTACTACTGCCGCGCCTGTGGCGCTTCGACCTGCATCACCTGCACCGGTTTCACAGGCTGCGCCGAGTCCGGCAGGACCCGCTTCGTCTTCGAGTCAACCCAGTTCAACTCAAGCTGATTCGACTCTGCTTGCTTCCGGTGCGGAAAACGGGTCTGCAAAGGTGTCGGCTCCGGCGCCAACAACTGCGAGTGCGGGCGGGCATCCGAGCAAGCCGAACTCGGGAACGGCTGCGTCCAAAGCTGCAGCGGTGATTGCGGCGGAGGATAAGGTTGAAGCGGCGGTGGAGGTTCCGCAGCCTGAGGTCGCGCAACCTATTGTGGTCAAGAAGAGCGACGTAGTTGGAAAATCTGCGCCAACCAGCGAGGTTTCGGCTCCAAGCATGGCCGCAATCCCTTCGACGGGCAACGGTGGGACGTTGCCGAATCTGCTGGGAAATCAAACCAACACTCCCGCTCCGGTGTTGCAGACATTGAGCATTTCGCAGGGAGTATCGCAGGGACTGGTGATCAAGAGGGTTATGCCTACGTATCCGGCGAGCGCGTTGCACATGCGGACTGAGGGGTCGGTGCAACTGCAGGCGACCATCTCGAAGAAGGGTGACATTTCCGCGGTGAAAGTTATTAGTGGAGATCCCAGCCTGGCAAAGGCTGCGGTGGATGCGGTGAAGCAGTGGAAGTACAAACCGTACTTGCTGGACGGCAATCCCGTGGACATCCAAACCCAGGTTACGGTGAACTTCAAGCTTCCGCCGCGATAGGTTCAGAGCAATCTTCCGGCGTTGAGGTGCGAGAGTTGTCGATAGCTCACTCCCGATACCTGATTGAAGACCCTCGCTGTTTCCCATCCATCTATATCTGCATCTATGGTGCGCCTGTGAAATCCCGCCTGTGAGTTTCTGCTTGTAATAAAGTTCACTGAGATCTCCTGCGTTCGAGCGCACGGAAGCTTGCTTCCTCATTCTTGCTGGTACCCCCACCCCTCTCCCGGCCTGAAAGTGCTGCTGGGCGCGGGGTCTGTGGGAATAACCTAGTTGGCGCTCATGTGCATCTTCTGTCATCTTGATTTGGTGACAGGGCCGCGTCGTTGGTGTTTTGGGTGGAGGAGTTCTGGGGGAATGTCGGTAAGGCTTTTCGGGCAGGATATTTCAGACAAGGTTTCGTTTGGGTAGTCTTGGTCACCGTCGGTGTAGTTGTAACAGGTGTTGAACCGGTTGTCTGTACCGGGAATCCATCTGCCACAGTAATTCTGCCAATGCAAGCGGCCGAAAATGTCGCAGTAAGTAATGATTCCGTAGGCGTAAAGAGTGCACCTCCCCATGTTCAAGTCGATCATTCTATCGTGCGTAATGTTGATGATGTACGGTTCAGTCTCTCCTCCAGTTCCTGGTATCACCATTGCCGTAGATGGCCAACTCCGAAAATCTGCATAGGGCGGGTTCTTTGGGAACCTTTCCTGCTCGGGACCATTCGTGCAAATCGTAGCGCTTTCTTGATAGGTAATCGTGTGCAACGCAGCCGAACTTCCCGCGTTGTCGATCTCGACTTTGATGGGCACATACCCCTCAGCGACCTTTGCAGTCGAGAATACTCTCTGGGCATTCACCCAAGGCCGGAGAGACTTCTCGGTGCGGATGAGGCTTTCTTCGGAGGTTCTGGCCAACTTATTAGTGGCGGTGGCTTGAGCGAGGGTTTGGTCGGCGATGGACTTGTCATAGGCCACTTGCTTATCAGCGGCCACAACCATATTGTCAGCCGCGCGAGCCTGATCTCGAGTGGCCTTGATAATCTTGTCTGTTTGCACGGAAGCGTCATGTGCACTTCGATTCATTATCCATACCTGTACACTAGCGGCCCCGGCATAGAAAATCGTTCCGAAGGCCATGAGAAAACTACTGATGACCAAACTTTTATTAGCAATCGTGGTTTTCTTCCACCGTTCAAAAATGTTCATCTGTGCCTCTTGGGAATTATCCGCGGACTGGTTAGTGCCGCCTTTCTGTGTTCCACGGTGATCCTGTTTAACGGTCCTTTCTTGCGGTCTCTAACCTACTGCGCGGGATCAGGACTGATTCTTGTTGCGTCAGTAATTATATTTTTCAGAGGACTTCTTGCCGCACAATAACTCCATGAAGGAACCTGAATACACCGAGGGGACGCAAGCACTAAAGAACTTCAAACAGCTTGCGACCGTGATTCTACAGGCTCCTGATAGAAAGAAAAAGAAGCAGACTAAGAAGTCTGCTTCTCAAAAGGGCGCCGAAGAAATCCGACAACTGCAAGCAGCAGAGCAGGATCTTCCTCCTATTGAGTCGAGGAATGAAATGGGGTGAAGGCTTATTATGGATTGAGATCGAGCTTCTGCCGTCCCTGCGGGACTCGGTTCCTGTTTTTGGAGCTTACCCCGGACTTACGTCCGGGGCTATCTTATGCCCCCCTACGGGGCTGGGGTCTGATGACTAGTTTTGTGTCTTTGCCCAGAAGCCTCCGAGTCTCACGGCGGGTGCGAACTCTCGGGAGCTGAAGTCCCTCTTCATTCTTAGTCTTTAAGCTTGACGCGGCGCTCAAGCGCCGCTCTTCTACGGTTGTGCAAGCAGCAGAGCAGGTTCCCTTCGGCTTCGCTCAGGGCAGGCTGTCCATTGCGCCGTCGCATACGCTCCGCTTCGGTCGCAATGACAGGGGAATGGTGGGCGACCAGGTCAAATTCAACGTCAAAGGCAGCGGGCAGGAGTGCCCGCTCCACACGAGCAAAGAGCCCCACTTCTCGCGCAAAAAGCGCGCGAGAAATGGGGCACCCGCTACGGCAGACACGCGCCTACATTCCCGGCTTGTCTTCGGTTGTGGTGGTGGCGTGCAGGACACGGAAGGTGGTTCCGCCGCTGGACCAGACCAGGACCAGGGCGTCTTGTCCGTCGGGAACTGCGGACAAGGCTTTCTGCACGTCGGCTGCGGTTTGCACGGGGTGACGATTGACTTCGACGATGACGTCGCCGCGTTGCAGGCCGGCGTTGTCGGCGGCGCTGCCGGGTTGGACTTGCTCGATGACCGCGCCGTGCACATCACTCGAGGCCTGCAGCTGTTCGCGCAGTTCGGGAGTGACGTCGGTGAGGCCGAGACCCCAGCGGGCTTTGCCGTGTCCATTGCTGGCGGTTTCTTTGCTTTCTTTGTCACGGCTGCCCATTTCTTCCAGGGTTACCGCGACGCTGACGGTTTTGCCATCGCGCAGAACTTGCAGCTTGATGCTGGCGCCGGGATGCTTCTGTCCGACTTCGATCTGAAGCTGGCTGGCGTCGGTGATTTTCTGGCCGTCAAGTTCGGTGATGACGTCGCCGACTTTGAGGCCGGCCTTCTCGGCGGGAGATCCGTTCTCAACCTGGCTGACCACGGCTCCTTCATTGTTTTCCACCTGGAAGAACTTGGCGTTCTCCGGAGTCACATCGCTGATGCCGATGCCCATGTAGCCGTGAATAACTTTGCCGTCGCGGATCAGGGCTTCAACGGTGGGACGGACGATCTGGGTGGGAATGGCAAACCCCATGCCCGAAAAACTATTCGAGTTCGAGACGAGGAATGTATTGATGCCGATGACTTCGCCACGGGCGTCGACCAGCGGACCTCCGGAGTTGCCGGGGTTGATGGCGGCGTCGGTTTGCACGAAGCTTCCGGGGGAGCGGCGATTCTGCGAGAACGGATTCGGCCGGTTGAGTCCGCTGATGATGCCGCGGGTTACGGTGAAGCGGAAGCCAAAGGGATTGCCGAAGGCAAGCACGGTCTGGCCGGGGCGCAGAGCGGTGGAGTTGCCCCAGGGAGCGTTGGGAAGATTGCTTCCGTCGATCTTGATGACGGCGAGGTCGGTGAGAGGATCAGCGCCGATCAGTTTGGCGTGCATGATGCGGCGATCCTGCAGGGTGACGTTGATGTCGACGGCGCCATCGATGACGTGGTTGTTGGTGACGATGTAGCCATCGGGCGAGATGAGAACGCCGCTGCCGATTCCATGCTCGATCTGCGTTTGCGGCTTCATCGGATGATTAAAGAATGGAGCGAACATGGGAGGCACGCCCTCGGGCATGTCGGGCATTTGGCCATCCGCCATTTCGGTTTTTGCGTGCGAGGTGACGGCAACGTTTACGACTGCGGGGGTGACGCGGGCGGCCAGGGTTTCCATAGCCTGGTCGAGTGAGAGCAATGCGCCGATGCTGTTGTCGTCGAGCGGCGTCGCGGTGGGTGAGGCAACGGGTCCTTTGGCGTACGCCGGTTTGATGAATTCGTAGGTGGTGAATGACAGCGCCAGCGCGACGGCCACGACGGGCATGATCAGGCGGCGTGTCAGGAAGTTCTTCGTGAATCGGGTGTTCATTTGCGTTTTTTCTCCTGTGTACAACTAATTATTTAGTTTCTGAAAAGCGAACAAATGCTTTTGCTACGGCGAATTTGGTTACGTTGATTTCGGGATAATTCCCTTCTGGATTTGGTGGTCGAGAGTTCGGGGACCTAGAGTTCGACGATCGAGAGTTCGGCGATCGACAGTTCCGCCATCGAGCGGATGAAATACGGTTAATTGCATAACGCTGATGCTCCAGACGCGGCCGTAACTGTCGATTTCCTCGGTCTGTATCACGAGCAATACGGATTGCGGATAAGCGCCATCGGCGGCGGTCGAGACATCGGAGGCCGATGTCCTGATCAGCTGGGGAAGATTTCTGTGAGGCGGCGGGGCGTCATGGTTGTTTGTAGTTCGCGACGGCAAGGCTGGAGAGTGTTCGGAGAGTGCTCGCGCGGGAACTGCGTTTGCAAATCCGGAGTTGGAGTTTTGAGGATGGAACGCGGCTGGAATCATCCTAGCTCCAGCTCCAGCTCCAGCTCCAGCTCCAGCTTCAACTCCAGTTCGAGCTCCGTGCGAATTGAAAGCAGGCGGAGCAAATTCCGCGGGCGAGGACGCCAAGAAATTCGGGCTCGCGTCGAAGGCAATTAGCCTGGGCGCATGCGGCAACGAAATCAAACAGACAGTTGAGAACACGGAGACGGCGACGAGGGCTGGCTTGCAGACTTTGGTGGCGGTGGGGCGCTTCGCATCGAGAATGCGAGTGACGCGTTGCGAAGTCTGGCGCATGCGTCCGGCAACGGCTTGGGCCAAGGCAAGGCTGCGGCGCAGGAAACTTTTTTCCGCCACCGATACCAGGCACTCGGCATAGGCACGCGGGTTGGAGGTCCCGGCGAGAACAACGTCATCGCACGCCATTTCGCGTTCGAGCGAGAGGCCGCGCCCGATCCACCAGAGTGCGGGATGAAAAAAGAAAAGCGCTTTCAGGATTTCCTGAGCGAGGTTGGTCCAGTCGTCCCAGCGGCGCAGGTGCGCCAGCTCGTGCAGCAACACGGCATTGAGTTCGTCCGGGGAAAGGTCATGCAGAGCCCACTCGGGAAAAATGACAGCCGGGTTCATGAATCCGATTGCCGCGGGAACGCGCAGGCGGCCGGAGGTGCATATGGCGACGTGACGCGCGGAGCCGAAATTCTCCAACGTGTTGCGAAGAGCAGGATGAAGGCTGGCGGGGTCGATTACCGTGCAACTACGGCGCAATTTTTGCAGTTGCCAAAAACCGAAAGCAATTTTCGCCAGGCCAGCGGCGGCGATAACCGTCCAGACGAGGAAGATTTCAACTGCCCACGAACCCGGCAGGTGGAAAGCGTGTGTGGAGAGTGGTCCACTTACATTTCCCGCGCCGCCGAGAAAAGGTAGCGCCGCGATGGCCACCATGGTGGAGAACCCTACGGCGAAGCGGGTGCTGGAGTTTTGCCGGGTGAGCGCGTGCAGCACGGCCCAGCCCAAGGCTGCGAGGACTATGCCCTCGAGGATGCCATTGAGCATTCGGTCGGCGAAGAGCTGCGCCAGCATCTGCCAGTGACCGGGGGCCATCTGAATCACTCGCCCCCTTCCAGCGCTTTGCGTAGGCGTTTCAATTCGGCCGCGTCGACGCTTTGATCTTCAAGAATGTTGAGGACGAGCAATTCGTGAGAGCTTCCGAAGAAGCGGTTCACCAGGCGGCGGATTTCGGAGCGAGAGGCTTCCTGGCGCTGTACGAGCGGAGTGTAAACGTGGGCCCGTCCGTCCTTGACGTGCTTGACGTAGCCCTTTTTCTCGAGGATCCGAATCGTGGTCAGGACGGAGTTGTAGGCCAGCGGGGCTTTTTCCGGCAGATCCTGCTGGACTTGCTGGACGGTGGCTGGTCCCTTCTGCCAGAGGACTTCCATGAGCCGCAATTCCGCTTCGGTTAGAGTCGCAGACTTTCTGGGGGGCAAACCCGTCCTCCTTTATTAGTGTTCCGGTCCAGATTCCGGTTCATAGTATTGGACGTTTCAGTTAGGAGATTGTCAACTAGTAAATTAGTTGCATGGGGGTGGGGAATGGTTGTATGAGGCTTCGCGCAAGAGTCTAATCCGAAGCCCAATTCTTGCTTCTAGTTGGCTGGCTCATCCGCGGTTGCTTGGGCGCTGATGAAAATAGGTGTAGACATTCATTCGTCCCGCATCTCGATGGTGATAGTGAGCTGCGGGGGCTCACTTTTCAGGACGACTGCCGATCACCGCGCGATCCGGGGAAGAGCCGGGGGCATGATCTTGACCGGTACGCGGCGGTCGCTGGAGCTTCCCATCCGGCCAAAGGTCGATGGAGCGCCGATGCCGCGGCTCTGTCCTGCCCAGCTATTCACCGTGGCCACGTTGTTGTGCATCGCCGGTGAGTTCACTGCGGTAGCAACTCTGGCGACGGCTATGGGCTTCGCAGTGATTGGGACCACTGGGATGTGTTCCCAACTGCGCAGGCCGGAGCGTCCAACGAGGATTGCGTCGGAGTGCCCCGTCAGCCTTGCCATGCTCGACTGTTCCAGTCCGGCCACCAGAATCGGCTTGGCGAGTTTGCTGGTTCCACCGCGTGCGCTGCTGGTGAATAGCGGGGACTTCATCTTGCTGCTGGCAAGCTTCGTCGGGGCAGGCTTCGTCGTGGCCATCATTGCCGCCGCGGCCGGAGCGGACTGGCTCTTCGAGCCCGGTCCGGTCACGGACGTCAGGGTGAGCACCACGCTGTTGCCGGTGTAGGAGACGGTGAATACGTCGGTGCCGGAGGTTACGGTTCCGTTGGTGAAGGATCCCGTCAGAGTGCCGGTGGTGGTGAGGATCGTGAAGGTCTGGCCGATGTTTCCGGAAGTTAATACCAGGCCGTTCACGATCGCTGCGGTCAGAGTTCCACCCAGGCTGGTATTGCCGCTGACGCTGAGTGCGCTGTAAGTTCCCGTGGTCAAGCCGCCGATGGATACATTCATCGTCCCGGTAGCGAGCTGGGTGTAGGTTCCGGTGATGGCCAGCAATCCGGCCTTGCCGCTGTCGCCCACGTTCAGCGTAGCTGCGGTGCCGGTCGCGTTGCCCACTGCGGTGTTGCCCTTCAATGCGCCAGCTCCGAAGATCGATCCGCCGGTGGCGGTGATGCCGGTGGCAGTGATGGTTCCATCCACAGTGGTGGTGCCTGCCGTCTGAGTGTAGTTATGTCCCGTGCCACTGAGGGTGAAGGTGTTGCCGGTCTGAACGTTCACGGTGCCCGAGTTGCTGAAGGTGGCTGCCGTGGTGGAAACGTTGTTGCCGGAGCCCGCGATGGTCAAGATCTTGGTGTTGCTGGCGAGCGCGGCGAGGGCATTGACTCCGTTGGAGTTGATGGTGCCACCTTGCAGCGTCAGGGTAGCAGAGTTCTTAGTGACGCTGATGCCGGCGGTCGTCAAGTCAAGATTGCCGCCGAGTACATAGGTGCCGGCTGATAGGGTGGTGCCGCTGATCTGAGTCAGCTTGGCTGTGGTGAAACTGTCGTTGGCATTGATGGTGAGCGTGCCAGTGTTGCTGAAGCTCGCGGCAGTGGTCGATACATTGTTGCTCGCGCCCCCGATGGTCAACTTACCGCTGTTGGTGGCGAGGCCGGCTAAGGCGTTAGTGCTGTTGGAAGTATTCTCGATGGTTCCGCCCGCCAGAGTGAGTGTTGCGGCATTGGTCGTGATGGTCTGGGCGGTGCCGGAGAGATTCAGATTGGCATCCAGCACATAGGTTCCGGCGGTTAGAGATCCGCCGCTGATTTGAGTCAACGAGCCAACGGTGAAACTCTCCCCGGGGAGAAGAGTAAGTGAGCCGGCATTGCTGAAGGCGCCGGCGTCGGTGAAGGTTTGGCCGCCGATGGTCAGGGCGCCGGTGGATGTGATGCTGGTTAGTCCGGCAATCGCATTCGTGCTGTTGGTTGTGTTGAATAGCTGGCCGCCACCTTCTTCGGTCACGTTCGCGGCGAGGGTGGTGATGCCGTTAGCCCCGGCAGCCCACTGAATATTGCTTCCGTTCGCGATGTAGGTGCCGCCGGTCAGCGTGCCTGTACTCTGGTTGTCGTTGGTAAAGAAAGTGACACCGGGTCCCTGGACGGTTAGCGTAGCGCCACTTGCTTCGATGGTGCCGGTATTGCTGAAGTTCTGGCCGTCGACATTGATGAGCAGGTTGCCGCTGGCATTGGCCAGGATGGTGCCTGAGTTCACCAGTCCCATTTGACCATTGCCGATGTTTCCCGCGCCTTGGATGGTCGCTTGATTGGTCAGTATGTCGGATGACGCCGCCGCCAGGATGAAGTTGTTGGCGTTGCCCGACATCGTGATAGTCCCGCCGCTCAGAGTGACAGGCCCCTCAATCACTAACTCGGTGAAGTTGCCCGAGGAATTGAGTTGCACCGCTCCCAGTTGCGAGTAAGTACCATTCTCGATGTCCAGAGTGGTGTTGTTATCTATCTTCAGAATGCCGCCGGCGGAGTTATTGATGGTGCCGCCCAGCACGCTCGTGCCGGATGCGACTTCGATGGTGCCGGTCGAACTGTTGGTGATCGTGCTGCCGCCGTGAATCGTGCCGGTGTTCAGTTGTAGCAGCGAAGCTCCGGTCAGCGTAATCGCACCGCCATTCACCGTCGAACTATTCACCTGCAAGGTACCGGTGTTGGCGGAGATCGTTCCACCGGTATTGTTGACAACCCCGGTGCTCGACAGCGTTAAGGTTGCGCCGGAGGTCGCTTCCAAGGTCCCGGTGTTGGTCACACCGCCATTAGCCTGGATCGTCATCCCCGCCGATCCGTTAGAGTTGATCGTCCCAGAATTCACCAGGGTCATCTGACCGTGCCCGATCTGTCCCGCACCCTGAATCGTCTCCTGGTTGGTCAGAGTATTCGAGGAGGTCTGCCCGAAGATGTAGTTTTGGGCGTTGTTCGACAGCGTGACGGTACCGCCGCTCAGGGTTACGTTTCCATCCAGCACTAACTCGGTGAAGTTGCCGGAAGAGTTCAGTTGCACCGCTCCCAGTTGCGAATAGGTCCCGCCCGCAAGATCAAGCGTGGCGTTGTTGTCGATCTTGAAGGTGCCGCCGGCGGAATTGTTGATTGTGCCGCCAAGCATGTTCGTGCCTGACGCGATTTCGATTGTGCCCGTCGAACTGTTGGTCAGCGTTTCGCCGTGAATTATCGCGGTATTTAACTGCAAAGACGATGCCCCGGTGAGTGTTATCGCTCCCCCGCTGACTGTCGAACTGTTTACCTGCACCGTGCCGGTGTTAGCCGCGATTGTTCCCCCAGCGTTGTTGACAACACCGGTGCTCGACAGCGTTAACGTGGCCCCGGAGGTCGCTTCCAGCGTTCCCGTATTGGTCACTCCGCCGTTGGCCTGGATGGTGATACCCGACGACTGGTTCGAATTGATTGTCCCTGAGTTCACCAAAGTCATCTGACCATGCCCAATTTGTCCTGCGCCCTGGATTGTTTCCTGGTTGGTCAACGTGTCCGAAGAGAGCTGCCCGAAGATATAGTTTTGGGAATTGTTCGAGAGCGTGACGGTTCCGCCGCTCAGCGTTACATCGCCATCCAAAACTAACTCTGTGAAGTTGCCGGAGGAGTTCAGTTGCACGGTTCCCAATTGCGAGTAGGTGCCGCCCTCAAGATCCAGCGTTGCGTTGTTGTCGATTTTGAATGTGCCGCCGGCGGAGTTGTTGATCGTGCCGCCCAGGGTGTTCGTGCCTGACGCTATTTCGATCGTGCCGGTCGCGCTGTTGGTGAGGGTCCCGCCGTGAACCGTCGCAGTATTGAGCTGTAATGTGGATGCTCCCGTTAGAGTGACCGCCCCCCCGTTCACGGTTGAACTGTTCACCTGAACGGTACCGGTGTTGGCGAGGATTTTTCCACCGGTGTTGTTGATCGCTCCGCTGCTGGCAAGCGTGAGGGTAGCCCCGGCGGTGGCTTCGAGCGTACCTGTATTGGTCACGCCGCCATTGGCCTGGAGGGTCATCCCCGCCGACTGGTTGGCATCGATTGTTCCGGAGTTGACCAGGGTCATCTGCCCATGACCGATCTGTCCGGCGCCGGAAATCGTCTCTTTATTAGTAAGGGTGTCGGTCGAAACCTGCCCGAAGATGTAGTTTTGGGAATTGTTGGACAGCGTCACTGCACCTCCGCTGAGGGTGACATTTCCTTCCAAGACCAATTCGGTGAAATTTCCCGACGAGTTCAGTTGCAGGGTCCCCAACTGTGAGTAAGTCCCGCCATCCAAATCCAGGGTGGCGTTGTTATCGATCTTGAAGGTGCCGCCCGCCGAGTTGTTAATGGTGCCACCCAGCACGTTGATCCCGGACGCCATTTCAATCGTTCCCGTCGAGCTGTTGGTGACCGTGCTGCCGTTATGAATTGTGCCAGTGTTGAGCTGCAGTGTGCCTGCTCCCGTCACTGTCACACTGCCCCCATTCACCGCCGAATTGTTCAACTGGACTGTGCTGGCGTTGGCCAGGATCGTTCCGCCGGTATTGTTGATCGTCCCGGTGCTCGACAACAGCAAGGTGGCCCCAGCCGTCGCTTCGACTTTGCCCGTATTAGTGAACCCGTCGTTAACGTCGATTGTCATGGTCGCCGTTGATTGGTTGGCATCGATCGTCCCCGAGTTCACCAGCGCCATCTGCCCATGCCCAATCTGGCCCGCACCCTGAATGGTCTCCTGATTGGTGAGTTGGTCCAGTGAAGTCGCGCCAAAGATATAGTTCTGGGTGTTGGCGGAGAGCGTCACCGTGCCAGTGCCACTGAGAGTTACATTGCCGCCGAGCACCAACTCGGTGAAGTTGCCCGTCGAACTAAGGTTGAGGCTGCCGTTGTTGGTAATGTTTCCATCCACGGTCAGGATGACGTTGTTGAGAATCGTTGCGGAGTCGCCGGCATTGCTCAGAGTGAGCGTGCCGATGGCGGGAATGGTGCTGGAGTCCACGTTTGTGGCCGCCGTGGTCAGATTGATAAGGATATTTTCGCCTGCCGTGATTGCGCCACTGTTCCAATTGCTGGCGTTGCTCCAGTCGCTATTGGAGCCAGCTCCCGTCCAGGTATCGGTAGTGGCGGGAGGTGGCGCGTTAGGCTTCACCTTCCGCGTGGCTGTTGGACTGGCCGCGATCGGCGGGCTGAGCAACGACTGCTGTGAGAGTTTGCGCGTTGAACCCGCAGCGGATTGCGCCGAGGCCAGCCCGTCAAGGCTAAGAGAGACTACAAGAATGCAAAGGACGGTAATCAGAAGTGTGGCAGGGCGAGAGGACGAGGCGCGCATGAAGTCTCTCCGGGAGAAAAATTTTATGTGCTCAGGTAACTGGTTCGTGGCACAATGTTTCGGCCTACAATGGCCGTCGGACGAGCAGTCTATAACATCCCCCGCTGAATGTCCTCACGAAGTTCTCAAGAATTCTAAAGGGTGGCTAGCCCCATGAATTACTCAAAAACTATGCAGGAAGTTGCAGACTCATCCGGTCGCCTGTGGCGTTTTGCAGACTACGAATTCGATGAACTGGCGCGAGAGCTGCGCGTCAAGGGGACGCCGGTTGATCTGGAATCGAAGCCTCTGGATATCCTGTTGCAGCTTCTTCTCCATGCCGGGGAGGTTGTGACGAAAGAGGAGTTGCTGGAGTCCGTGTGGCCGGACGTGACGGTGGTGGAGGGGTCGCTGGCGACCGCTGTCTCGAAGCTGCGAAAGGCGATGGGAGATGAAAACCATCCTGCGATTGTGACTGTTCCCCGGGTTGGCTACCGTCTGGCGGTTCCGGTGTATTGCAAGACGGTTGCGGCGGCGGTTGGGCCAGAACTTGGATTCAAGGCGGGTGACCCGGTTCCCGGGCGCGACCAATGGCGATTCTCGCGTCCGATGGATGTTTCCGGATCCAGCGAAGTGTGGCTGGCGGAAAATCCCAAGACACACGAACAGCGCGTGTTCAAGTTCGCGGCCGACGGGGCGCGCTTGAAAGGGCTGAAGCGGGAGATCACCGTCGCCCGTTTCCTGCGGGAGTCGCTGGGGGACCGGCCGGAGTTTGTCCGAATTCTGGAATGGAATTTCGAGACAGCTCCTTTTTCCCTGGAAAGCGAATACGCCGGGGCGAATCTGGCAGAGTGGGCGGAATCGCAGGGAGGTCTGGCAAGAATCCCTTACGCCGTGCGGCTTCAACTGCTGATTGATGTTGCGCAGGCAGTCGCGGCCGCACATGACATAGGAGTGCTGCACAAGGATTTGAAACCGGCGAATATTCTGGTGGTGCCCGCGACCGGCGGAGGCTGGCAGATCAAGCTCGCGGATTTTGGCAGCGCTTCCCTGTTCGATCCATCGCGGCTTCAGGCCCTGGGCATTACGAACCTGGGGTTCACTCAGACTGCGTCGCTCGATAGCCAGCCTTTGACGGGAACACTGATGTATTTGGCGCCGGAAGTTTTGGCGGGCCAGTCTCCGAGTACGGGGGCTGATGTCTATGCCCTGGGGGTGATGCTCTACCAGTTGACGGTTTGTGATTTTCGCAAGCCCCTGGCGCCCGGGTGGGAGGCGGAGATTGAGGATCCCCTGCTCCGCGAAGATATTGCCGAGGCAGCCTGCGGCGATCCCGCCAAACGGATTAACAGCGCCGCGGTTCTGGTCGAGCGCCTCCTTACGCTGGAGCAACGCCGGATCAAGCGGGACGAATTGGAAGCCGCCAAACTTCGGGCGCAGGTGGCCGAGCGCAAGCTGGATGAGAGCCGCGCGCGGAGGCCATGGGTGGTATTGGCGGTAACTGCCTTGGCAGCCGGACTTGTGGTGAGCTTCGCACTTTATCGAAGAGCGGCCCGCGAACGCGACAACGCCAACCATCAGACCGCGATTGCAAGCTCTATCAACCGATTTCTGTCTGAAGACTTGCTGGGACGCAGCAATCCGTTTGTGAGTGGCAAATCCGGCGAGTCGCTTATGGACGCGATCAAACAAGCGTCGCCCAGCATCGACCGGAAATTCAGAGATGAACCGCTGGTCGCGGCGCGGCTACACCAGACGATTGCCCGAGCACTCGATAACCGGACAGACTATCCCGATGCGCGGCAGGAATATGATCGGGCGGTTGCACTCTTCAGGCAAGTGGATGGGGAGCTGTCACAAGATGCAATCATCGTTCAATTGCAGCGGACCACTTTGGAGGCGCGAAGCTATGAGAAGGATTCGCTTCCGCTGGCCAAGTCGATTCTCGAGCAACAGAAAACTTTGATCGCGAAGCTGAAAGATCCGCGGCGGGAGCTGCAGGTATGGCAGGCCTCCGCGCAGGGAATGATCGCGCTGATTGACAACGACGCGAAGTCTGCGGCGGAAAACTTTCAGGCGGCAGTGAATGGCGCGGCAATTCTTCCTGAGTTCGACGAAGCGGCGCGACTGACATTTAAACAAAGGCTGGGGTTTTCTTACATTCGCATGGGCGAAGGAGCCAAAGCGGAGCAGACGTTTCGCGACCTTTTTGTCGCCTTCACGCGAGTGGCGGGTGCGGATAGTCCACATGTGTTGCGGGTACGGCTGAATCTGGCGCAGGCTTTCATGATTGAGAAAAAACATGCGGAAGCAGTGAAAGAGGCCACCGCGATCTATCCGGAATTTGTTTCCCGGTTGGGACCCGACCACGAACTGACGATGCAGTTGCTGGCGACGCGGGCGCAATCGGAAGGCAGCCTGGAGCTTTGGGATGACGCCGTCCGGGACGACCTGGCGATCTACGAACTGGCTGTCCGCAAGCAGGGACCTCTGTCGTTTTTTGCGGTGGCGACCCTGACCGATGCGGCTCTCGCGCAATGCCATGCGGGCCACGATCAGGAGGGTGAGGGCAATGCGCGCAAGGCCTATGAGGCGTCGGCAAAGGCATTTGGCGCACGCGCGGGTTTGACCGGAGCCACCGCCTACACTTTGGCAAGCTGCCTGATCGATTTGAAAAAACTGGATGAAGCAACTACGCTTCTGCAGCAGATTGATGTTCTACCCGTCACGCAGCTCACCGGCGATCCCGACTGGGGCGCGGGAGTAACTCTGGCTCAGGCTGAAATCGCTTTTCGGCGCAGCAACTTCGACGTGGCCCGCGCCGACGTTCAGACCGTCACCCCGGTATTTACTCGCAAGGACGCGGAGCCTTATCAGAAGCGTTCATTCGAATCGCTGGAAGCCGCGCTGGATAAGCACTCAGCCAAGAATTGAAGCGGCGCAGGATGCCGAGGGAGCTCGGGTGCGTTTGAGCTCGCGCTCCGTCTGAGGCACTCCGAGTTCGAACTAGGCCCGTGACGCGAGAGCATCGAGACCGCCTGGCATTGACCTCCTTTTGTATCCCTTGGCGAAGCGAACTCGGAATAGCCAGAAGACCATCAACATCAGTGGCAGAAAACTCAGTAGAAAAAGTACGCCGATCTTTTGCAACAAAGCGGGGAATACCTGTTGCCGCGCCAGGAATATGGAAGCTGCGGCGATGAACAGCGCAAAGCACATTCGCCAAAGATGGCGGGCCAGTCGTTGTGAACCAACAATACCGCGGCGCACAAGCATGCGAAAGTCTCCCACGACGGCGATCAGAGCAACCGAACCGAGGAAGAAGTAAGGCCCGGGGGGTATCCATACTTAAGCCCGGTCTGACTCTTCGCCGCTTCCATCCCGTAGGTCAGCTCGAAAGCTGTGATCGTCACGACGACAAGAAGCCCAACCCAATCAAGAATTCCCGTTCCGCCGGCCCGGCGCCTTGCGGTTATCCATGCGGTTGCCACCAGATAGAAGGTTAGAGAGCCTCCCAGAATATTGCCAGGCTGGGATTTCATAACCGCCAGGTACACTCCGCTTGCGGACAAGCCAAGCATAGATATGACGAATACGTTTCCCGCGATGCCATGCCGGCGGGACCCTTTGAGGAGGAACACTGCGACAAATCCGGAGAGCATTCCCAGAGTGCCAGCGATAATGTGCAGAACTAATAGTGGCGATCGCATTTTTCCTCCTTACGAGAGTTCTAAAAACGAGTGCATGCAAAATCATATCGGTCCACGATAGCGGCGCAGCCGGACCGCTGCAGCGAGGAATATCGCGGCGACTGCCAGGCCGATCCACAGACCCAGGGTGCTCAGGAAATGAGCCGGGCCGATATGTGTCATTGGGTCGGTTGGGAACATATCGGGTGACGTCGAAACGACGGTGGGCGCGGCCCCTATCAACCGGGACCCCACCAGGGCAGCGAAATGCCAAGTGTGGAAAGCAATCTGCTCGACACCGGCAATCGCTACCAGCGGCAGGGCCGCCCATAGAAACGTCGCCCGGCGCGACCATCCCGATACCAGCAGCAGCCAGCAATAAATTGGTGCGGGCCAGAGTGCATGGGCCGTGAGAACGTGGTACAGCAGCAGCCATGACATCCGCAAGAACGATAGGTTCGTCCACAACGTCGCCACGCTCAGGCCGCTCGCGAGCACGACCGCGCTGCTAATCAGCAACATGAGCCACTGCATAGTGACCGTGATCGCAAAAGTTAGTAGTGGCAAAATAACGAGCGGGATGCTCGCTTTCGCCAGCACGGTGGTGAGATCAGAGACCGGCAGCGACTTCCAGAAAAGAATGCTGCGGTCGCGCCGCTCGCCGTGCAACGCGTCAAGACAATAAAACACACTCACGACGATACCTGTAAGCATCATTAGAGCTGCTGCCATGTCATATGGCGCTTGAGGTGTCTCGGGAACGAGCCGCAGCGGCTTTTCCCAGATACCCACAATCGAGCTGAGAGAGAAGGCGAACAGAGCGACTCCAGCGACCGCCAGCGGTGCGATGTAGATCGAACGGTTCTCCCACAATTCGCGCCGCACCGACCAGTACATGGGCCGCGTCGGCGAAGTGATCGCGGGCGCCATCGCCTGCGATTCGAGCGGAGACTCTGACGCGGCGTTCGATTGAACATTCACCTGGACGCTCCTTGTATCGGGCCAGCCTGATTTCCGATCACGGCAACGAACAGGTCGGCAATGCTGGGCGTGCGCAGATCGCCAAGCGCGGCAAGCTGCTGGCGATCGACGTGATCGAGCTTTGGATCGAGCTTTGGATCGGGCTTTAAATCGAACATTATATTGAGCTTCAGATCGAACAACAGGATGCTGCGACCAAGCACCTGGCGCTCGTGAATCGGCTTGAGCGCCCGTGCGGCAGCGAGTTGGTCGGGATGCACCATCACTTCCACATAGCGCGATTCCAATTCTTCCATGGTGCAATCGAACACAATGCGGCCGCGATGGATGAACATGAGATCGGTAAGGACGTGCTGAATCTCCTCCACCTGATGTGTGGTCACGACGATGGTGCGGCTGCGATCGAAGTAATCGTTCAGCAGGGCGTCGTAGAACTGCTTGCGATACAGGATGTCGAGGCCTAGAGTCGGCTCGTCCAGCACGAGCAATTTCGCGTCAATAGCCATGACCAGAGCGAGGTGCAGTTGGGTGACCATGCCCTTCGACAAGTCTCGAATCTTGCGGGTGAGGCCGATGGTGGTCTTGGCAAGAAAACCTTCCGACTTGGCGCGATCGAATCGCGGATGCACGCCGGCGACATAGTCGAGCGCCTGCGAAACCCGCATCCAGCGCGGCAGCACGGCCACATCGGCAATGAAACAAACATCCCTCATGAGCTGATCGCGCTCTCTCCAGGGATCACGCCCGAGCACCTTCAGCTGTCCTTGATATGTGGTGAGGCCGAGAATCGCATTGAGCGCGGTGGTCTTGCCCGCTCCGTTGGGGCCGATGAGTCCGAGGATGCGGCCTTCTTCGACCCGCAAGTCGATGCCATCGAGTGCGATGGTTGTGCCAAAGGCCTTGCGGAGACCGCGCGCTTCTATGCATGCCATGGCCATGGTTCAGCGATCCTCCACTTTGATTTGCGACGGTTCAGTATCCCCTGCCGACTGGCGCTCGCCCGCTGTATTGTCATTCAGCAACTCTTCCGCCTTCAGTCCCAGCCGCTGAATAGTGGCATGGACCCTGGGCCATTCTTCGGCAAGAAATTTCTGGCGTTCTCCCCGCATCAACAGACTGCGCGCCCCCGCATTGATGAACATGCCCCGACCCCGCTTACTTTCGACCAGTTGCTCGTCGACCAGTTGTTGATAGCCCTTCAGGACCGTGAGGTGATTCACCCGATATTCGGCGGCGACATTGCGCACGGACGGTAGCGGATCACCCTCTTTGAGCACACCGTCGAGTATCATGGCCACCACACGGTCGCGAAGCTGGCGGTAAATCGGCTGACTGTCGTTCCACTCACGGTCCATCAGGGTTTCCAAATAGCCTCAGCATCGATACTCTTCCCGTTATTTTGTCCGCTGCAGGTCGAAGTGCGCATGCACCGGCTTGTCACCAGGCTCCATGTAGGTCCAGTCCTCGATGTGATGATTGGCGTCGATCACGGTAAAGACGGCATGGTGCATGTGTCCGTATTGCGTACTGCCGGCGACATCCAGAAAATCGAATTCCACCGTCTTGCCGTCCGCCGACATCTTGCCTGCCATGCGGGGACGATTCCCGGCATCGCAATAATGCGTCAGGAGGAGGCGGTCGCCGTCCAGATAAAACATGGTGATCGGGTCGTCGGGCCTTCCGCCTCCCGTCATCTCATGCATGAGCGCGTTTCCCATGGAAGTCGCGCGCAGCGAGACCTGCATGAGCTTTCCTTCGATTTCGGCTTTCGACGGAAGAGTTGTGACATGGCCTTCCCAGGACCCCGCCAGGGTCTTCAATTTGTCGAACGACTGTTGCGCATCAGACTGCGTGAAAGCCAACGTGGAGAGAGACATCAGAACTACAAACAGCATAAAGCGAAGGGATTTCATGGTTTCATTCTCCTGCGAACTCAGTAGCGAGGGTTACGGCTGTGAAGCAGCAACTCACGCCATATACTGATATATATGACTATATCACCGTAGCTGTCAAGCTCTTTCTTGGTTATTTGCGTTAGAGTTCCGTTCGCCCACGCGCTGGGCCAATCAATCGAAGTGTCTGTTGTAGGTCTGAGCGAGCAGGTCGTTGGTGATGGCGGTGGAACCCAGAATGCCCTGAGGAGTGTAGCCCCCGTCGACGGTCTCCGAATCCGTGCATCCTGATATTGCCGTCAACGAGAAAGACGAGGTGATTTGGGAGAAGAAGAGCCACGCCTCGGCTTCCGAGTTATTCTGCGCGTTGTTGCATACCCAGCCCGAGATGTTCGTATTTGGATACGAGGACGTCCACCCTGGTTGAACCGTGCTTTGCGCCAGCCACGCCGCGTTCGCGCTGGTCGAAGTGTTTCCAGTGCTCGGCCGGCAAGTGTACCCAGTTTCGGTGGTAAGTCCGTTCTGCGGACCGCCGCGAAAATTCAAGGTGTCCGTCCATGGTGAGCCGTCGGTCGGGACGATTGTCACGGAATTAGCGCCTGGCACTTCACATCCCTGTTCAACGTCGGAATACACCGGGCCAGATGCCAGTTCCACGTTATCGAGGATGTTTGCGCCGCCATACCAAGCCAGCCAGTAACCGACGGCCCCGGCTCCGGCGCTTCCGCCCAGCACTCCATAACCACCGGTTGTATAAAGGTTCGAGTGCACGAACTGTCCAACCGAAGCTGGTCTGCAAGCCGCCGTCAAAATGTTTTTTGTCGTGAGCCCGGTGTCTTGCCAATCCGTGGCCCAAGCCACCTGCACCGTGGTGAATCCCGCGGGGTTTAGTGAGGCGACATAGTTCGCGCCTCCTGCATTTACTCCGGCCGCGCCGTTGTAGATGAGGATGGTTCCGGCGCCGGTGCCTTGTTTCACTCCGTAGGTGAATTGCAGATTTACGGTACCGGGACATGAGATGGTGGCCTGCGAACACTGCGAGTTCGCCGCGAACCCCGAGCCACACGCGACTGGTGTGATCCCAGTAACGTTTCCGAGGCCAACGCTGAGTGCGGTGAAAGAATTGATCACCCCCAGCGCAGCGCCGATTGAAGCTGTGCCGGAAGTGCCGCTGCTGGCGAATCCGCTGCTGTTGATCGCAGCTACCGAACTGGAGGAGGAAGTCCACGTCACCGAGTTTGTCAGGTTCTGCGTGCTCCCATCGCTATAGGTTCCGGTCGCTGAATATTGCTGCGAGCTGAGCACCGGCATCGAAGCTGTCGCGGGGCTAATGCTCAGCGAAAGTAGCGTCGGTGCCGTGACAGTTACTTGCGTTGTGTTCGCGATGTTAGACGATTGCGCGGTGATGGTAGCGCTGCCGAGTCCGACTCCGCTGGCCAGGCCGCTGGCTGCGATACTCGCCACGCTCGGAGCGTTCGATGACCACAACACAGAAGAAGTCAAATTCTGCGTGCTCCCATCGCTATATGATCCGATCGCCTGGAATTGTTGGGCGGTGCCTAAGGCAATTGAGACATTCGTCGGCGCGATCACCATAGATACAAGGGTTGGCTGGCCAACCGTAAGCTGGGTTGAGGAAGAAACTTGCCCCAGCGTGGCCGATACAGTCGTCGCACCCTCGCCTGCGCTGGTGGCCAAACCGGCAGTGCCTGGAGTGTTGCTGATTATCGCGACCGCTGCCAAAGATGAATTCCACGATACTGTGCCGGTCAAATCCTGGCTGCTGCCATCGCTGTAGGTGCCCATGGCAGTGAACTGTTGCATGGTGCCAAGCGCAATCGAAGCGGATTGAGGATTAATGGAAATTGAAACCAAAATTGCCGGAGAGACGTTTAATGCGGTCGTTCCGTTTACGGTTCCGAACGCCGCGCTGATCGTGGTTGTTCCGGTGCTCAGGGTGGTCGCCAGCCCTTGCGATCCTGAAGCATCGCTGATAGTTGCGACGCTGGCGGCGGAGGAGCTCCAATATGCGGATTGGGTGAGATCTTGCGTGCTGCCGTCGGTGAAAGTTCCGGTGGCGGCGAATTGCTGTGTCGTGCCGGCTGCGATTGACGGTAGTGGCGGAGAGATGGAGATCGAAACCAATGCCGCCTGGGTTACGGTGAGTAGCGTTGAACCAGCTACGGATCCCGACGTCGCGCTGATGTTGGCTGTCCCGCTGCCCAACCCGTTGGCAACTCCCGAACTGTTGATCGTCGCGACCGAAACTGCATCGGACGACCACGCAGCGGTTGTCGTCAGATTCTGAGTGCTGCCGTCGCTGTACGTCCCAATCGCAATGAACTGTTGCGTCGTGCCAAACGCAATAGATGGCGTAGTGGGTGTCACCGCGATTGAAAGGAGAGTCGGAGCATTGGTTACGGTAAGCACGGTTGATCCAGTCACGCTTACCGATGTGGCGCTGACCGTGGCCGTTCCCAAACCGATTCCGGTCGCTTGCCCTTGTGTCCCCGGTTGGTTGCTGACAGTTGCTACGGTTGTGGTGTCCGAATTCCACTGCACCGTGTCGGTGATGTTCTGTGTGGTTCCGTCGGTATAAGTGCCCGTCGCCACGAAGGGCTGCATGCTCCCCAGGTAAATCGCAGGTATGGCGGGAGTGACCGCAATCGAAACGATCGTGGCGGGTGCCACGGTTGCGACTGTCGCGCCGGTGATCGATCCGACGCTCGCCGTGATGCTACTTGTGCCGGTCGCAACACTGCTTACAACTCCTTGGCTGTTCACGGTCGCAATGCCAGGACTGGCAGAAATCCAACTGGCCGTGTTTGTCAGATCCAACGTGCTGCCATCGCTGTAGGTGCCCGTGGCTTTCAGACTCTGGGTTGTGCCTAAAGCGAAAGACGGATTCGCCGGGGTCAATGCAATCGAAGTCAAAACCGGCTGACTTACACTCAGACTTGCCGAGGCGTTCAACGTGCCCATGCTTGCTGTAACGGTGGTCGATCCTTGGCTGAGACTGGCTGTCAACCCCGAGCCGTTTACCGTGGCGACTGTTGGAAACGAAGACATCCAGGTCGCGGATGACGTGAGGTTCTGTGTGCTGCCGTCGCCGTATGTTCCTGTAGCGGTGAACTGCTGGCTCGTGCCGAGTGCAATCGAAGCGCTGGTTGGACTAACCGATAATCCCGTGAGGAGTGCCGGAGTTACCTGGAGAGTTGCTGAGCCTGAGATCGCTCCTGATAAGGCGCTGATGGTTGTGGAACCTTGACCTGCACTCGTGGCCAAACCACTACTGCTAATCGACGCGACCAATGGAGATAAGGACGTCCAACTTACGGACTTACTTAGGTTCTGTGTGGTGCCATTGCTATAAGTGCCCGTTGCTGTAAATTGCTGAGTTGTGCCGAGCGCGATCGAAGCTGGATTGGGCGTGACGGCAATGGAAACCAAAACTGAAGTAGTCCCCCTGCCACTGAGTGACACAGTCTGCGGGCTGTTGTTGGCGCTGTCGGTCACGGATAGAGTTGCAGTGCGGCTTCCCAGAACTGAGGGATCGAATGTGACCGAGATCGTGCAACTCCCGCCTCTCGCCAAAGTCCCCGGTGTTAGTGGGCAAGTAGTCGTTTCCTGGAAGTCGCTCAAGCTGATGGCGATACTGCTGATGGTCAGAGCGGATGTTTGATTATTCTTGACCGTAACGTTTGCAGTCGCGCCGGTCGTGCCCAGAGCTTGGCTTCCGAAACTAATCGTCGAGGGGGTGAGGTTGACTGCGACTACTCCCGTCCCGGTTAGTGCCGCTATCTGCGGGCCGTTAGTGGCGTTGTCAACGATTGTCAGCGAGCCGGAGCGCGTGCCGGGGAGAGATGGAGTAAATGTAACAGTGATTAAGCAGCTCGCACCCGCCCGAAGCGTTGCAGGACTGATCGGACACGCGCTGGTCTCGGCGAAATCCGATAAGTTGGATGTGATGCTGGTGATCGTCAGCGGTGTGGTCAATCCATTTTTCAGGGTAACTTGCTTTGATGCCGAAGTCGTATTGAGTACCTGACTTCCGAAAGACAGGGTAGGCGGAGTCAGGGTCACCGTTTGTGAGCTCACTGCCAAACTGCTCATCAGGAATAGTGCTATGACCCAACAAAACGTCGCTGGTTTCGACCGAAGACGCATGACCTCTCCATGACTTCAGCGTCTTACTCCCTGAATTCGGGCCTTATCGGAGTGCTCCCGTTAAGGCGTGTCAAAGAAACATTGAGTTCTCGCTGTACAGCCATCATTTCTGGTTCGATTTGCTGTTGGCCAAGCTTTTTGTTGCCGGGGGTAGACCGGTGAGCGAACCCTGTTGCTGGAGCGATCCGAGGGATACGCTGCCGGTTAGGCCGCTGACATCTTCGTCCATCCAGTACAAAAAGCCGCCACTCGCCTGGTAAATGGCCACATCGAAATCAGTGGCCGTACCGTTAATCGTGATTTTGAACGGATTGGGTTTCGAGTTTGTGGAGAACATGCTGTAGCGACCGATGTTTACTTTGTCGGCCTGCGGGCTTCCCGAGAATGTCACGCCGGAATTCGTCGCGCTCGCGCCCAAGGTAAGGAAGGGATCGCTGAGAAGTCCCTTGCCCTTCAACACGCTCTTGGCGACCGAGCCTTGACCTACAAAGTCAAACTCGCAGCAGAAGGCGTTGAAATCCTGCGCTCCAAAAGTGTAGGTGCCGGTAAAGCTGGCGGTAGAGGTGTCGGTTTGCGGTACCACAACTCCAGTGCCGCCGGGGAGAGCAGGATCCAGGTCCGCGATCAGTGCGCCTCCCAACCCGGTCGTCGTATTATTCGGATCGTTTAGGTTCAGATTCGGGTCCGTCATATAGATGCCCAGGACACTGACGTCTCCCAAATCTCCGGGCGTGATGGTTAGGCTCCCGTACCCGTTGGTTGCAATTGAGTAGGTGCCGGATATCGCGGAGGCAGGCGACTGAATGCCGTAGAGAACTTCATTGTCATCCGCCACTCCAGAAAAACTGCCGAGTGAGGACGACGTGGTAAACATGCCGACTGTGGCAAAGTTAACGATGTAGGGAGTGCCCTCGATACCAAAGACCGAAGTCCCGAGCGAAGCATTGGTGGAATTGGTCGCGTTAATGCCTTGCCCGAATGCCGATCCTACGGCTGAGTCAGTGGGGTCCACGTCGATGATCCGCAACGCCTCCGGACCAACGACGTAATAGTTGAGGGCGATTGGTGTTCCCGCATAGTTGAACGTGCTGGTGATTGTGCCGCGACCGAATGAGTCGACGCCTGACAGTGTCCCACTCAGAGGCGTCGCGATGATTACGTCTCCATTATCATTGGTATCGAAGGAGCCGTCTTGCAACGTGGTGTTGCCAGTGATAGAAAAGACGCCGCCGAACTCCACTGGACCGTAGAAACTATCGACCCCCGAAAGTGTGAAGGCGTAGCCTCCGCCCAGCGTGCCGGGCGAGGTCTGAAGATCCATGCTTCCGCTTGAGGTAGCGGACCCGTCGAACTGCATGATCAGCGCATGATTGGCATTTACGAATTGAACGCCGAGGATTTCGGTCCCTCCGCTGGGAAGCGCCGTATTGTTCGTAATCAGAGTGAGTGTGCCCTGGCCGGTGGTGGCATTCACGGTCAGTGTTCCTCCGGTGATGGTGTCGCCGGAAGGTTCGGGTGAGGTGAATCCAATAGCATCGTTATAGTCTTGTTCACCGGCAAGAACATTGCCGCTGGGATCGATCTCTACTGATCCAGCGAGAGCGTAAAAATTCGGCCCGATAGACTCTTGCCCGCTGAGGTAGAAAACATAAGTGTTGGCAACCACCCGGTTAGTCAAATTAAAACTGGCAGGCGCGGAAAGTGTGGCAACCGAAGCTGTCACCGTGTAGGAACCTGTGTTCCCGTTGGCTGTGAATGTTGTCGATGTGGCCACGCCGCTGGCATTCGTCGTATCTGTTTCGGTCGCCGTGGCGTTGGCGAAAGTGCCGCTCGCACCTGTAGCCGGAGCCGCGAAGGTGACGGCCACGCCGCTGATGGGATTCGAGGAACCATCAAGGACGGTTGCAACCAGTGGCTGGGCAAACGGCGCACCAGTTTGCGCGGTCTGCGGCGTTCCGCTGGTGGCGGTAATTGTTGCCGGCGCGCCCGCTGCATTCGTCAAAATGAAGTTCGCCGGAGTCGATACTCCCGGTGCAGTCGCCGTCACAGTATCAGTGCCGGATATTCCATTCGCGGTGAGTGCCGCCGAGGTCGCCACTCCACTCGAGTTACTGATTGCCGTTGTAACATTGGTGCCGCTATCCGCGAATGTGCCGCTCGCACCTGTAGCCGGAGCCGTAAAGGTCACGGTCGCTCCGCTAATCAGGTTCTGGCCGCTGTCGACGACAGTGACTGCTAAGGGTGCCGGGAACGCGGTATTGATTGGTGCGCTTTGCGGAGTTCCGCTCGTGGGTAGCACCGAGGCGGGTGCACCGGCCGTGTTGGTAAGACTGAAGCTGGCCGGCGTAGGAACTCCCACTGCCGCAGCCGTGACTGTGTAAGGGCCGGCCATTCCATTCGCGACGAATGTTGGCGATGTCGCTATACCATTCGCATCTGTAATCGCGTTTGCGCTTGTCGAGGTGGTAACGGAGAAGGTGCCACTGGGCCCGGTAGCCGGAGCCGTGAACGTTACCGTTACGCCACTCGTCGGGCCACCGTTGCTGGTCACGGTCGCTACCAGCGAACCTCCGAAAGCTGCGTTGATCGCGTGGCTTTGTGGCGTACCCCCTGTTGCTGTGATTGACATCACCGGCGTGACGGTATTAGCGGGATTGTGAACCCCCGTAGTGCAGCTCGTCAGGCCCATCAGACAAAGTAGAGCAACTGCCCGGCAGCATGCGCTGCGGTTCATAGAGTCTCCCCATTGTGGGTTTTGTTTCCAATCGCGCGTTGACGTCCTTGCGGCGACAACGGAATTCCGTGCTGGTTCCGGATCGCATAAATCTGCTCGCCAAGTTTCACTGTGCGGGCCACGAAGAATTGCTGGCCCTTCAGCGTCTTCATCACCCCGGTGACCAGAACTTGCTGACCAGCCGCAACGGAAAGCGCACCCTCACCTTGCAAGCCGAATGTTCCCAAACTTACGTCCACCGTTCCGGATACGGTTGTTGTAAGTAGGAGGTGGGAGCCTGGGATCATTCCCGCAGAAGGCTTCGTGAGCACACTCGATACTGTCCCGCTGAGCGTTACTTCGTGGGCGACGTCATAGGTGGACGCTGCCGCGGACCCTGTGGAAGGATTCGTGGTTTGCGCATGAATCGGAAGTGAAGCCAAAAGTAAAGACAGCATCGCCAATTCGCGGTTGCAACGGAACAGCTGTTTCATCATTTGTCTCCGAATTGAACTGTCACTTCCAACTCTCGGTTGGAATCCGACAAACAGAAAACCCATTCTTCAATCCTTGACCTGCCCTGTGTTCACCGCGGCGTCCAAGGGATACAAATTCGGGAGTGATCGAAGCTCCTGTTGTATCCATTCGAGCTCTTTCTTGCCGCGCACAAGCGCGTTGAAGTCTTCCGGCGTTTTGTAAATCACGACGGTCGAGCCTGGGGGAACCGCCGCTCGCAGCTTTTCCTTGGCGGCCTTAGGTGTAACCGGTTCAAAGATGGCATCCTGCAGGCGAAATTTTTTGGCTTGTATCTTTGGCAGCCAATCGACTGGTTCGAGGGCGGCGGCCTTTTTTAGAAATTCTGGCTTGAGGTAATCCGCACGCTCTTCCTCGGGCACAAAGAGAGAATTTGCCATCCACGTCGGCCAATCACCCCAGGGGTCGAGCGCGTCCAGCACTCTAATCCTTGGATCGACCGCAGAAGTAAGAATTCCGATGCTTGCTCCCGATCCTTGCGTGAACATTCCTACCCGGGACATATCCAGATCGCCGCGAGTAGCAAGATAGTCCAGAACCATTTGCACATCGTGCGCTGATGTTGCCAGGCACTCTTGCAGTTCGCTGATGAACCACTCCCGCATGGGACGGTCGTGATAACGATGTCCGGTAAGAGCCGATACGAAGCCCACTGCGGCAAAGCCGTCCTTGGTTACTTTGTTTTGAAAGCCTTCATCTTTGAACCGGTCTGTATCTGCGGGATACCCATAGAGGTAGAGGACGACTGGAGGTTTCTTGATCCCCTTCGGCTTCATCACGTAGAGGTCAAGTGGATCGCCGAACCGCCACTGCACTTGAAGCAACTCCACGGTGTAACTTGGATAGTCATTGATGTAACCGGTGAGCGGCGGAGCTGGCTTAAGGCTGCTGGTTTTCAGCGCAGGCGAAGTCCAGTCTTCTTTGACGCCTTGGAACCGAGTGTCGGCGGGATCAGCAATCGGCGGAGACGCAGGCACAAACTGGGCCACACTTATTTGCGAAAGGAAGAGTTGCGACAAGAATAAGAGTGTGAACTTGATGAACGGCGTTCTCATGCCGGTCGGTGGCGGGAGCCTGCGATGCATCCTCTTCCTCATATTTGAAATGATCGTCCTGCGAGGGGCGACCGAAAGCCGAGCTTCCGAACGAGAAGAGAGGCGAACTCTCGCTTTCGCAGGAGTCCGCCCTCCCCATCATTAATGTTTAAGAGGAGCGAGTCGTTTTTCAAAACACTCGCCCCCTCCGTGTTGCGACTGAACGAGCTAAGTGATCTACGGGACAACAACACAAGCGGTACCCGGAGCAGACAGCGCCAGTTTTGTGGTGGTGTCAGAGGTCGCCACAGTACCGGTGCTCGTCAGAATGCAGCCCCCTTCGTCGCCGCCTTTGTCGCCGGTGGTTGCAATGTTCACCGGAGCTATGCTCGCTTGCGTGTAATGCGAACGCAGGAGCGAGAGTCCCGGATCCGTCGCCGCCACTTTCTGGGCAGGTACGAAATCGGGAACTGTATTAACCACGTAGGTCTGTGCGCCGGTTACCAAAAGATTAGCGTTCGCCAACGCAGTTCCGTTGCTCACGATGCGCAGAGTCGACCATGCCCGATAAGAGCCGTTGCGGAGATTTGGGAACGACAAGTTGCCGCTCCAGATTTTGCCTTCCGCGCAGGGAAAGTTGCCGGCGCAAGATGCCGGCAGCGTGGTATTCGAAGGTAAAGCACCGGCGATAGCTGGCTGCCCAGGATCGATGGTCGTTCCGTACTTGTGGAAGATTCCATCAATTCCGTTCAGGGTCAGGTAGCCATAGCTGGCGCTGTCCGCGATGCCGGAAACGTTTCCGTAACTGAAGAATGTGTAGCCGATGCCGTCGGTGCCATGGTTCGCGCCTGAGTCTTGGACGGAGCTCACCTCTTCGCCAGTTCCGATGGCGCGGTAGCGTGAGCCGCCTGAGGTGCAGGCCTTGGCGAGTGGGTTTTGAGTAGCGACCCCGGTTTCCTGGCTTACGCCGGAAAAGAAGTGCGGGTAACGGAACACGGTATATTCCGTAGTATTCATCGTGCCCGAAAGAGGCTCGCGAAGATACGCCTGGATGGCCGAACTGGGGGCGCCAAAAGCGTCGGCGTTGCAATTCGAGCCACCGAATACAGCCTGGAGTTGGGCATCGGTGGCGTTGGTGACCGTGCTCAGCGCACCGGTGCGCTGTGTGATGAAGATGATGGGTGCGGCTCCAACTGACGTCGTGGAAGGAACCGGAATCGCCGTTCCAGTGAACGGATCTTTCCCACTCAGACTGAATGCCAGGACGTGGGCAGTGGCTGTGCTCGCCGGGAAAGCGCTAAGGATATCGCTGCCTTCGAGGTTCGCAAGAGCGGCCCCAAAAGCTGGGCAAACGCCCGAGGTGTTAACGCCGTATCCAAGGCCGGCGAGACCATCAGTTCCGCCACCGAGCTTTGAATTCGCCCGGCACGTAGCGAACAGGGCATCTTCTGGACGAATGTCTGTGGCCGCTGCGTTGACCAGTGTACTTCCACTGGTGAATAGGGCGCTCACCGCGGCCGGAGGGGTTGAGTCCGAGGAGTTGTCACCCCAGAGCGTTGCCGTGATCAGATTGGCTGGTGCCGGGAAAGTCGTGATGTTTACATTGCAGTGAGGCTGTGCGAAATAGCAGCGGTCTCCTACACCGGAGTCCACCTTGATGTAAGCCCACACGTTGGTGGTGGCGGCGCTATCCCAGACGATCCAGACATTACCAAGATCAACCGCGGTAGAACCGCCCTTCGTTGTAGGTCGTCCATCGGAAAGGTTAAAGTTTTTTGCTGTGTAGTGGAAACAAGGGGCGGTTCCTCCGGATACGCAACCCCCGCTCTTGTAAGCGGCGAGCGCCATCGACTGCCACATGGCAGAAGAACCCGCCAAAACTACCTTGACGGTTTGGGCCTGGGTCTGAGGGACCATGCCAACGATCGCAGCAAACAACAGCGCTGCGAAGACTGATTTCATACGCGACATAGATGTTCCTTTCTGAAGTCGGATCTGGGTTTCGAGAAGCATTACTTTCAGTTCACGCGAGGCAATCTTGCTCCGCACAGAGTTCTGCACTGAACTACCCGTTGATTAGTGATCTGCTTGAATGTGTTACTTCGACTTGAGCCGCCCAACAAACTTGCTTGGAAGGTCAGCGGGAGCATACCTGTTTGACTGTTACGCCACGATGAACATTCCGTGAAATGTTGGTGACTGCTTCCTTGATGTTTGAGCGGTCCCGCGCGGGTCACAAACTGTTCACACAAGATTCACACTGCATTGATCTTCGCGCCATAATCGGTCCTGTAATATCCGCGTTCGTCTCCCAGCCTTGCAAAAAATCGATACCGGAAAGGTATTTGTGAGATCTCTGTCGCCTAGCGATATTGTTCGCACCAGTGTGGTCATCGCGCTGGCGCTGGTGCTGCCTTGGATTGCGGCTGCCCAGGAACCGCTCGCCCCAGCGGACGGCAAGGCTGTTGTTCACGGGACGATCACGGACCAGACCCAGGCAGTTGTAACCGCAGCAGTAGTGGTCCTGACCGATACGGCGGGATTCAAGCAGGAAACAAAAACCAATAGCAAAGGAGAGTACTCCTTCACCGGCCTTGAAGCCGGCACTTATACGCTGTCAATCACTGCGCCTAACTTCGCGGTGAAGACTCTGGACTACATCACGCTCTCTGCCGGCCTTGAACTGCCCATGGATGCCGCGTTGGAGCCTGCTAGCGCGAAAACAGAAGTCAATGTGGAAGCTAGTGGCGTTGGAAAGGTTGAGACGGAGACCGCAAGTGTGTCCGGCACCATCACGGAAAAAGAGGTCGTCTCCCTTGGCCTTAACGGACGCAATTTTACGCAACTTATCGCGCTCGCCCCTGGCGTAAGCAACCAGACTGGACAGGACGAAGCCAAAGTGGGGGTGGTCGGCAGCGTGAAGTACAGCGTGAACGGCGGCCGCGTCGAGTACAACACTTTCGAGGTGGACGGCAGCGACGTGCTGAATACCGGCCTTAACGGCGCTTCCTCCACGCTGATGGTCTATCCCAGCCTCGATGCCATTCAGGAAGTTAAGGTCCTGACCTCGAACTACGGAGCGCAATACGGACGCACCGCGTCAGGCACGGTACAGGTGACCACGAAATCCGGAACCGGAAAATTTCATGGGAATGCGTACGATTTCATCCGCAATGAAGCGTTTAACGCGCGCAATTATTTTGATCCGCCCGGGCGTACACCGCTCTATCGCCGTCAAGATCTAGGCGGCACCATTGGCGGCCCTCTAACCATTCCCGGGGTTTACAACTCCAAAAGGGACAAGACGTTTTTCTTTTTCTCGGAAGAAGTTCGGTGGGAGAAAACTCCCACAGACTATAACCAGGCGGTGCCCTCGTTAAAAGAGCGCGGACTGGTGATGACGCCGCAAGGAATCCAGATGAACTTGAGTCCACCCAATGCCAGCGGGTTGGTTTCGCAAGTCTTCGATTTCAGTGATGTTTGCCCGTTGCTCGGCACTTCCGATTCTTTTGGTTTCAATCGTCAGAAATATCCGGACTGCCCATCTCTGGGCGCGAATCCCAAAGATTTATTTCCCATCTACAATCTGCAAGGCCAGCAACTTAACGGGCAGCCGGCAAACCTCGGCGTCGATAAAAACGCTTTGGCGATCTTGCAGTCGAACCTCATCCCATTGCCAAACGCTGCGACAGGCTGCAATTTCAGCGTGGCGAACCTGGATCCTACCGATCCCAACCATTGCTACAACGCCGCCGTCTCTCCTTCGACCTATTGGCGGGAAGAGTTGTTTCGTGTTGACCAGACCGTCACCGCGAAAATCAGAGCGTCGTTTCGGTACGTCCACGATTCCTGGAACACCACGGTCCTGACTCCGCAGTGGGGAGTGGTGCGGAACACTTTCCCTACCGTGCAAAACACCTTCACTGGGCCGGGAACGAGCCTGGTGTTTCGGCTGACGGATACAATAGCGCCCACGTTGCTGAACGACTTGGTAGTAAGCTATGTCGATTCGAACATTACCCTGGTAGATCAGAACGGACCCGGTGGCGCCCAATTCCAGCGCAATCCGACTCTGGACCAGCCGCTAGTTGCTGATCCCTCCGCTCCAGGGCAGTGCAATCCGCAACTCAGTGTCGATCCGGCGAGCGGTATTCCGCAATGCGCTATCGGCTATCTCTTCAACAATGGTTTTGGTGGCAAGATGCCGGGAGTGAATTTCCTCGGCACAAATGCCGCTTACGGGGGCCGAGGCTTTGCGGCTGATCCTTCTTATATGCCTTGGAGCCATACCAATCCGACTTATGCGTTGCGCGACGACATCGGCAAATCGATTGGTAAGCATACGCTTCAGTTCGGAGGCCAGTATCTGGTGGCACAGCGGAATCAGACCAACAATGCGATTGGGGCCGCTTCCGGCGATGTGCAGGGGCTGCTTTCATTCAACAATCTTGCGCACAGCACCGGTAATGTCTTCGCTGATTTCCTGATACAGTCCGTGACCAATGGAACCACAACCGGTTACATTCAAAGCTTTGTCCAGGACTCCGCTCAGCACCGCTACTACCAGTCCTATCAAATTGCCGAACCTTACATACAGGACGACTGGCGAGTAACTCCAAAGCTCACCGTTAATTTGGGCCTTCGGGTCAGCCTGTTTGGCACTTACCGGGAGAAGTATCACAACGCATGGAACTGGGAAGCTACAAAATTTAATCCGGCCCGATTCGCGGTAGACCCATTCAGCGGCGTCTTGCTCGACAAGAATGCGGCTTCGTCTCCCGTGCCATTCAACCCTAGCACCTTCAGTTTGAATCCCGGAGTGGTAAGCGATCTGGGCCTGGTCCAGTGTGGGGTTAGCGGCACGCCGGCAGGTTGCATGAAGGGCCATCTGTTAAATCCCGCGCCACGCGTGGGTTTTGCCTGGGATCCAAAAGGAGATGGCAGGACGTCGATTCGAGGCGGCTACGGCATCTTTTTCGAGCACGGCACAGGCGATGAAGCCAACACAGGTTCTCTTGAAGCCAGTTCACCTGTAGTTCTCAGCATGACCCAGCCGCTTCCTCTGAACTATCCGTGCATCGGTAACGTTGGGTATGGGACGACGTTCGATCCCTCAAATAGCGCTTGCACGCTCGACCCGTCGCATCCTGCTCCGCCCGCCGGTTCGGTCTATCCTCTCGACGTCACCGGAATCCCGACTAAGGCAATTTGGCCCTACGCGCAACAGTGGAGTTTCGGCGTCCAGAGAGAACTTTCGCCGGACATTGTCGCCAACGTTGCATATGTCGGCAGCAAGGGAACGCACTTGACGGTCGAGCGACAGTTAAACCAACTGCCGCCGCTGCCGGCCAGCGAAAATCCGTTTGGCCCCACTGAGCCACTGACCCTGGCAGATTGCAACGTCTCTCCCATCGCTGGAGCGGGACATCCAGGCGATGGCACGGTTCCGTTTCTGCTGCAGAGCGGAACGATTGTAACTCCACAAAATCCCGCTTACACATACCTGCAAGCGGCGTGCACGTCGCCGAACATCCCAAATGTAAATTCGCTCCCCCGTCCCTATCCTGGTCTGGGGAAAATTCTATCTCTGCAGAATGTCGCAGATTCCAGCTACCACGCATTGCAGTTCACAATACGGCGAGCACGCGGCCCACTCACCGCTGGTCTCTCCTACACCTACAGCCACTCGATCGACGACGCATCGGATCGGAGTGATCCGGTGCTGGCCAATTCTTACGACCTCCGCGAAAATCGGGCGAGTTCGAATTTTGATGAACGTCATCTGCTCAACCTCAGCTACGTCTATCAGGTGCCGAATTTTGCCCGCTGGTTCTGGGAATCGGCCGTGGAAGCGGCACAGCAAGATGCTTCATCCTCTCCCACTTCGAATTGCTGTCCCAAAGCATTAAATGAGATCTTCGGCGGCTGGGAGATCTCGGGTGTAACTCTGTATCAATCGGGCACGCCTTTCACCGTCATCAATAGTGCTGGCAATACCGGCATTTCTCTGACCGACAATGCCGGGGTTTCGAGCGGGCTGGGCATCGCCGCGTCTTACCCGGACGTCGTCCACGGATTATCCCAACCAGCGGGCAACCTTCAGAGCTTTGGACCGCTTCTCGGAAACCCAGCTCAGTTTGTGGCGCCGCGGGGACTGACGTTCGGCGATGCCGGAAGAAACTTCCTGAATAATCCCAGCCGCTTGAACTTTGATGTGTCACTGCTCAAGCACTTCAAGGTTAGGGAGTCCAGCGAGATTCAATTCCGTGCAGAGTTTTTCAATATTTTCAATCACACCCAGTTTCGGATCTACGACGTCGATAATCCGGGAAGTAGCGGCAACAACGTCATCAGCTGTTACGCCGGACCCGCGTACTCCGCGGGATTCCAAGGGAGCGGGGTGGATTGCGTCACGGGAGCGTCCTTCTTGCATCCCCTCGATGCGCATCGTCCCCGCACCATACAGTTTGGTTTGAAATGGAGTTTCTGAGGAACCGTAATACGATGGAACTATTCCTAACCGAGCGCGCACCACGTACCAGTCACTGGAGCCGAGTGCACCAGGCATTGTTCGCGCCGATTTTCTTCGGTGGAAGTGTGAAGAGCCTGTTGATTCTGGGGTGGGCGAGTCTGCTGATCTTAACAGCGTGCGGAGGCTCAAATTCCAATCAGGCGTCAGGCAGTGCGTCGCTCGTGGGCAATTGGCAGTTCACCATGGCCTCTCCCTCCGACAATTCATTTCAAGGCGGCGTTCAGGGCGGATTCCTGTTGCAGAACAACGCCAACGTCACAGGCGGCATAACTTATTCGATTTTTCTTCCGCCGCAACAAACTGGAAGTCCCTCGACACTTTGCAACAGCGGGTCCGCTCCGGTCACGGGCGCGATTAACGGTCAGGGCGTAACGCTGATCGCAGTCGCGGGGCCACAGACTTTCACTTTAACGGGAAGCCTCAGCGCCGACAATTCGACCATGACGGGCACCTACACTTCGACGGACGGCAATGGTTGCGGGACCGCCCAAACCGGGCTGCAATGGAGCGCCGTTTCTGTGCCGCCCCTCACCGGAACCGTCCAAGGCAACTTTCATAGCTCTATCGATCCCGTTCTCAGGGATCAGGATTTTCAAGTTACCGGCACGCTCTCCCAAAGTCAGAATATTGGAGCCAGCAACGCCACTGTCACGGGCACGTTAAGTTTTCAGGGCTACCCGTGTTTGAGCACGGCGTCGGTGAACGGTCAAATCAGCGGCAATTCGATTATTCTGCAGATCATCGCTCCCAGCGGTTTGAATGTAGGGCAGATCGGGGCGCCCGTAGGTTCTTCAAACCCCTCTCCCGTCAGCCTAGTAAGCTCCGCTGCCGGAGCTGTTTTGCTGGGCACAAACGGATATGGCATCACTACAGGTTCTTGTCCGGGTGGGACACTAGCGGGAGATATCGGCGACGTTTGCCTGGGGCTGGGAAACACGACCAGCTGCACGCAGCCGATCTTGTTATCTCCTGCTTCGCTTACGTTTCCGATTCAACAGGTAGGCTCGGTGCCCACGTCCCAGACAATCACGCTTACAAATGCTGGCCTCTCCGGCACTCCCTTGGCGGGATTGTCGTTATCGTTCAACCCACAGTCGGGAAATACCGACATCTTGGGCCTAAGCGATTTCAATGGCCTGCCAAATTTCACCGAGCAGGATAATTGTTCGAGTCCGCCCGGAACAACTTTCACTTTGAATCCACAGCAGAGTTGTTCGATTACGATTTCATTTTCGCCACAGCAAAGCTGTCCATGGCTGCCCTCTACAGCACTGGGAGGCGAGCCGCCTTCAGCCTGTCCATTTCCTCTGGGTGCAAAGTTGACCGTCATCAGCCCTGCCAGCGCCGACAATGACACGGCGTTTGCCCTGCCCATCAGCGGAACCGGTTTCAGCGCCCTCGCGCCCTCGACTCCCGAGGTTGATTTCGGAGCCGAAGCGCTGGGAGAAATGAGCGCGCCTCAGCCTCTTTCGTTTACCAATCAAGGCGCCAGCGCAGTCCAGATTCTGCCCGCCTTGAACAGTCCCTGCGTGAATCCTCCCAAAGGCTCCCTCACGCTGCCGCGGCCGCCAGCACCCGGTCTGGTGGCGGGTTTACAGGTAGTAACTAACAACATTACCGCGATACCAAACAGCGCAGACATCACTTACAACTGCGATAGCGATCTCACCAGTAGCTTGCCGAATTTTCAGATTTCCGCGGACGATTGCTCGGGGACGTTGCTCGCGCCGCAGGCTTCATGCAGCCTCCAAATTACTTTCGCTCCGCAGCCGAGCACTCCTTTGAGCCCTGCTCTGGACTATTTCCTGGAGCTGAACACCGTGTTGTGCACAGGCGCGACAACGTCGAATTGCGAAATCGATAGCGGCCGTTTTCCTGTCGAGCTGACAGCAAATCTCCCAAGCCCGCTAAGAATGACCCCTGGTGCGGGACTCGATTTCGGCGTCCGATCGCGAGGCCAGGCGGGTGCCCCCCTGACCATCACTCTCTTCAATGACCCAAAAGATCCCAAAGCTGCAACCGTTAATTTCACCGGAAATCTCGTGAAAGGCGACTACACGGAAAGTGACAATTGCGGCGCAAGCCTTCCTCCAGGAAGTAGTTGCACGATGACCGTTAACTTCCAACCTAAGATCGTGGGCTTCGATCCAGGAACTATCACCATCACTTACACCGTGGGACAAACCCAGACCGTCCATTTGCGGGGTACCGGACAATGAGTTTGCTCGGGAGGCCGGATGTAGCGTTTGGAAGATGGACTGTGTCGCTTTTTGTAGCGGCTATGACGGCGGTGCTGGCCGCGTGCGGCAGCAGCAACAATATGAATGTTCAAAACCCGCCAGCTCCCCCGCCATCAAACGTTTCCATCGCTTTTCAACCATCGCCCACGGGAACGATCTCACTTAATGCAACCACAACACTGACGGCAGTGGTCAGCAACGACCCCAGTAACGCGGGAGTAGATTGGTCCTTGTTGTGTCAGGGTAACAACAACTGCGGCACGCTTCTTCCTTTACATACGGGCAGTGGCGCAGGGGCGACCTATACGCCGCCCTCCACTATTTCCGGCAACAGCCAGACATTCACCATCGAGGCTTTTGCCACCGCTGATCCTAGCAAGAACGTCGTTGCTCCCATCAGCGTAACGGGCTTTGCCAGCAACTTGAAGGGCACTTACGTTTTCGAGACCAAGGGGATCGACGCGAACGGACCTTTTCAGTTGGCTGGTGTCATCCTCCTGGATGGCAATGGTGGGGTTACCTCGGGGGAACAAACCCACACCGACGTTTTGCTGTCCGTCGCAGACACGATCACAGGCGGCTCCTACTCCATCGGGCCCGACGGTCGCGGCACTTTAACCATCAACACTGCGGATCAAACCATCGGCCAGCAAGGCATAGAAAACCTCAGTCTCGTCTACCTTTCCAATTCACAGGCATTCATTGCTACATTCGATAATCCGAATCTTCCACCCAGCTTTGAAACATCTTCAGGAACGCTCGACTTGCAGACCAGCACTACGGCGCCTGCGGGCGGCTACGCATTTGCTGTTAACGGCACTGACATCAGTGCTCAGCCCATGGCGATCGGCGGAATTCTAAAAATCGATTCGCCCAACGCGATTTCAGGAACGGGCAGCGTGGCCGATCAGGATGATGCTGGAACGGTTTTTCCGAATGCAACTCTTTCGGGAACATTAACCAATCCAGACGCCTTCGGATCGTTGAAATTGAATCTGACAGCAGCCTTTGCTCCAACTCCGATTCAATTTACCGGTTACATCGTGGATGGCCAGCATATAAAGCTGATTGAGAGTGACATGAACGGCTCCGGTACCGGCTTCGGTTCCACAGCCGGACTTGCCACCGGTCAAGGGGCAGCGACGGGAACGTTTACGAGTAACAGCGCTTTTTCCGGGAGCTACGTCTTCGGGATCCTCGGTCAAGACCTGAGCGCCCTTCCGACTTCGTTAGCGTCGGTTGGAGAATTCACTGCTGACACCAGCGGCAACCTGAATACCGGCTACAACGACGAACTTCTGGATGGCCTTGGCATCGAAATCAGCGATTCATTCACTGGAACCTATACTCTGGACCCGAGCGGCACCGGGCGCGTCGATTCATCCATTAACTTCAGCGTTAACGGCCCCGGACCGGAGTTAATCTTTTATCTCACAGGCAACGGAAATCCTCCGCTGGTCCTCGACGCCGATGTCAATCTCGGCGCTCTGGGAGTGGGCATGGCGAACCCGCAGGCTGCCGCTCCATACTCATTCAACGGAAAATATGGATTGAACTTAATTCAAAGCAGCGGGTCGCTTGAAAATCACGGTACCGCGCAGATCACGGCAAACGGATCTTCCGATTCACTCTCCGGTGTCATAGACATCAATTTGAGTTTCTCAGCCCAGCCCAACACTCCACTCACCGGCAGCTTTACTACTATTGCCAGCAATGGCCGTTCTACGGGTGGGCTGACCAATACTTTTTTCCCTACGCCAGGCACTGTTCCCAGTACGATCGCAGTCGCGTTTTACGTGGTTGATGCAGGTCATGTCTACTTCATCGAAACTGACTCCTTGACTTCGGCAGAATTATCCTTCGGATACTTTGCCCCGAGATCCCCCGTCTGTTCAGTCTGTCCTTAAGGGGACTGCATGTGAATTCGTGGCGTTCGGCTTCCCGCAACGAAACGTTCGCACAACAAGATACGCGCGTTCATCGTCTTATTGAGTATTGAATAGTAATATGGTGACATTTCTAGTTTAGCTACGCCACGCCCGACACGCGTGCCGATCTGCCAAACCTGCCGCAGGGATAGACCGGGATGTAGTCTTTACCGCAGCACTTTCGGAAGAGCTTCTGATGCTTTCGTCAACAAATTTCTGGCACTCATCCAGCTCATCTTCGCACCGCACGGAGGATCTTACCGGGGGTTTGGCACTAGAAACGTCACAAATGGAATGCGATGACGTACCACTCTCGGGAGTGATTGAAAATATGGTAGGCACGACTGGACTCGAACCAGCGACCTCTACCGTGTCAAGGTAGCGCTCTAACCAACTGAGCTACGCGCCTACATGGAGCCGTTTCAATAGTTTAGCAAACTTTTGCAGACGACTGAAAACAGAAATCACCTGTTAATTCAGTTTACCGTGTCCGAAGTGTTTCGCAAAATCGCTTTGAGTATGCGAGATGACATTTCTCGGATCGACAGTGCCTTCCCCCGGCATCCTCTCTCCGCTCTCCGCTGGCCTGGCATCTAGTGGTTACAGGGCCACGCCGTTACTTAAGATCTGTTAAGCGACCTGACATTTTCTGCCGGAGATTAAAAGACCAGTTCGGGATACGATAGTCCCAACCCCAAGAATCCGGGAGGACTTCCAGGAAAATCGACCTGCCCGCCAGGCATCGTGGTGGCCACGGTTTGATCCAGCGTCCTCCGGATTTCAAGTGCATGGCAGGCCTGGCGGGTATATACTTTCGCACAGTCAGTGTGCGGCGTTTGGGGCTTTCGGTCTGGCCCCCAGCCAGGCGAGTCATGCACAGCCCAAATTTACGGTTCGAACCCCAGGATCGACCGAACTCGACCGATCAGGCGGGCGTGAGCACTCCTGTCCAGGGCGACAGCTCGTCTGCCAACCTTCCACTTGATCCCGACGCGACCATAATCGAATTTCCTACGCCGACAGCGGCTCTCGATCCGGACGCCACGCTGGTTGACGCCTTGGCCACACAGATCGATGCCAGTCCGCCACCGGGCACGGCGGTCCGTTCGCGGTCCATGTTTCAAGCAGGTGCGCCTGTGCTAGAGGTGGGCGACGTACTGGCGGGCCGGTACGAAATCTTGCAAATGCTCGGGGAAGGCGGAATGGGTACGGTTTACAAAGCCACGGACCGTGAGCTGAATCGGCCGGTTGCTTTGAAGTTAATCAGGCCCGAGCTGGCCTCGAATCCCTCGATTCTGGCGCGTTTCAAGCAGGAACTACTCCTGGCGCGTCAGGTCACGCACAGAAATGTGATCCGAATTTACGATCTCGGCGACGCCGATGGCGTGAAGTTTATCACCATGGAGTTCGTCGAAGGCAGCGATCTGCGTGCGCTGATAAGGGACAAGAAAAAGTTCGCGCCAGAAGAAGCGGTCGAAATCATCGAGCAGGCATGTCGAGCGCTCGAGGCCGCCCACAGCGTCGGCGTGATCCATCGCGACCTGAAGCCGCAAAACATAATGCGCGACGCGAGCGGCCGCGTACTGTTAATGGATTTCGGCTTGGCGCGCACGGTTGGAGGGGATGGCATGACCCAGACCGGGGCTCTGATCGGGACCATGGAATACATGTCACCCGAGCAGGCTCTGGCCAAAGATCTGGATCAACGCTCTGATGTTTTTACTTTGGGGTTGATTCTTTACGAAATGTTGACTGGGATAACACCCTTTCATGCTGAAAGTGCGGTTGCGAGCTTGATCAAGCGCAACTCGGAACGCGCGATGCCGGTTTCTGATCATGATGGAAAGATCCCGGGCGTACTCAGCAATATCGTCAGCAAGTGTCTGGAACGCGATCCCAACCTGCGCTATCAGAGTGCTACCGAATTACTGCGGGATCTTAATGCATGGCAGGGCAAAAGCGCGGCCGCGACGTTGGGTTTTCAACCCGCCGTCGAACCCTGGGGGCGCACGATTCACTGGCCTCTGGTCACAGGCATTGGAGCAGTTCTTCTTTTGGCGATTGTCGGCTACGTATTTCGTGGGCCGCTCTTCTCACCTTCCGCAACCACAGGCGAATCGGGTCCCGCCCCCTCCTTGGTCATCTTGCCTTTTCGCAATTCGTCGGCTGACCAGAATCTCAACTGGCTGGGATCGAGCGTGGCAGAAACGTTGAGTACAGATGTGGGGCAGTCATCCCATCTTCGTATCGTTTCCCCCGAACGCGTCAGCCAGGTCCTGCGCGATTTGCGGATATCTCCCGACACTTCCCTCGATCCTAATACGGTGCAGCGACTGGCTGAATTTAGCAACGCCGACAACGTAGTTTGGGGGCGATTCACCCGGTTTGGAGATCAAATTCGCATTGACGCGACGATCCAGGACATGAAACATGGGCGTACCACCACCCTGGCGCAGTCCGCGACTGAGAACAACATTCTCAGGGCAATCGACCTTCTCGCTGGCGACATCCGGTCGAATCTGTCTCTCTCGCGCAGCATGGTGAAGGAACTTCAGGGGCAGTCATTCAAACCGTCGACCAACTCCCTCGCGGCCATGCGCGATTACGACGGCGGGCTGCAACTCGCGCGCCGGGGAAATTTCCTCGACGCGAGCCATCGATTCGAGGCCGCCACGAAAGAGGACCCCCAGTTTGCGCTGGCATACTCGGAACTGGCGAAAACCTACGCCAGCCTGGGACAGGACGACGATGCGGAGCACGCTTCAAGAAAAGCAGTTGAATTGAGCGACCAGCTTCCCCCCGCGGAAAAGTATCTGATTCAGGCCAGCCACCACCAAATCCAAAGGGATTATCCGAGAGCAATCGAGGCTTACGAGAACCTTGCGAAATCCGCACCCGAAAATTCTGACGTCCTGTTTGAACTCGGCGGCCTTTATGAGAAGTCGAGCGCGTATGACAAAGCCCGAGAGGAATATACGAAGGTGCTGACGCTCGATCCCAAGCGCGGCGACGCCTTGCTGGCGCTGGGACGGATTGAGGTTGAAAGTGGCAACCCGCAGAAAGGCCTGGAATACCTGACACGTGCTCAAGCCTTGGCCGTCGAATTCGGTAACGATGAAGAAAGAGCCCAGACTCTTCAGGCAATGGGCGTCGCATATGCCACTTTAAACAAGCATGAGGACGCTCTTCGCAATCTCCGGGAGTCGCTCGAAATCAAGCGCAAGCTGGGACTGAAGAAAGGCATGGCGATGAGCCTGGACGCAATGGCCTCGTCTGAGGATGTTCTGGGCAAATCGGACCAGGCCCTCAAAGACTACAAAGAGGCACTCGCTTTGTGGCAAGAGGTCGGCGACAAAGCTGGAACCGGAGACATCCTCAACGACCTGGGTCAGTTTTACGTCAATCATGGACAGTATGACGAGGCCTTGAAGTTGTTTAAGCAATCGCTCCAAGCCCAGGTTGACGTTGGAAACCAGAGCAATCAGGGGCTGGTCTTAAACAACATCGGCAACGCGTATTTTTTCAAGGCCGACTACCAGAACGCGCTCACCTATTTCGAGCAGGCCCTGCAGATTCGCGAAAAACTGAAGGTCCCGAGCGATATTGCCGACGCTTATCACAATTTGGGTGACACTTCGAGCAAGATGGGGCAGTATGACCAGGCGTTGCAGCAATATTTGCGCGCGCTGGATTTGCGGCGCAGCACCGGAGATAAACGTGGCGCGGCCCTAGAGTCCTCCAGCATGGGCATTCTGTTTGGTTATCAGGGCCGTAATGGCGCCGCTCTGAGTGCTGAAGAAGACGCGCTCAAGACATTCCGGGATCTGCAGGAGCGAGGCTACTGGCTGGCAGAAATTCTCGGGTACTACGGCAATGCCCTTGCCCAGGTTGGTCGAAACGAGGATGCGCAGAAGAGTCTTGAGGAAGCAATGAATCTGGCCCAGGAACTCAAGAATCAAGCGTTAACTGCGCAAATTCAGGGCTACCAGGGCGATATCGCCTTCTATCGTGGGGACTACCAAAACGCCGGTACCCTTTACGATCAGGCTCTGAAGATCGCATCCCACACCAGCGATCTGGATCTGATCCTTGTGGCAAAGTTCAATGTTGCAAAAGCGGCTGTCAAGCAAGGTCGCTTTCAATCCGCGGCAACGACGCTTGGCAAGCTGTCACACGATGCGGATAGTATGGGATCGAAGTATGTGTCGGTGGAATGTTCGATTTACCATGCCGAAGCTCTCATGAACTTGAAAAGTTACGAGCCGGCAAGAAAAGAACTGGAGAGCGCTCTGAGCAGAAGCGAGAGGCTCGGCCTGAAGGGCTTGCTTGCCCAAAGCCATTACCTGCTTGCACGTGATTTGGAACTCTCCGGCATAGCGGCGGACGCCCCGGAACACTACGCGCAAGCGCGCAAAATCCTGGATGAGATTAAGAACGAAGCGAAGACCGACAGCATCGTGAAGCGCAGTGATTTTAGCGGCATCTACGCCCACTCCTCCAGCTAGTTAGCTCGAAAGTTTCCTTTCCAAACGCGAACCCAAGCTTGTCTCCGGACGAGTTCGTGATCGCCTTCGTGAATTCAACGCTCTGAGCCACCCATCCCTGTCAGTTTCCTGTCCCCGACAGCGAGATGATTTGGACACCGAGCAGTGCGAGGTCCGTAATAGTCACACTGCCGGAGTATTTCGTGCCCTTCTTCGTTGGCGAGAAGTTCACGTAAATCAAACATGCGCCTCCCGGTGAGAGCACGGTGCTGCTCGTGCATGTCGTTCCGGTTGCCACGGCGAAGTTGGTGGGTTTGATCGTGAGGCCCGTAAGTTGTAGCGACGTCAATCCTGTGTTGGTGAGCGTCACCTTTTGCGCCGCGCTGGAAGTTCCGGTCTTCTGATTTCCGAAGTTCAAACTAGTTGACGACAGCGAAGCCACCGGGTCGATCACCTGCGCCGTCAGCGCCACCAGATGCGGGCTCCCGGCCGCGGTGTCAGTAATTTTGAGAGTGGCGGTTGAGGCCGTTGGGCTGAATGTCTTTACCGTGGGGTAGATGGGTACGGCAATCGTACAGCTCTTCCCCGCAGGTATTGAGGCGGGCAGGAACTCAATCATTGGAGGACACAGTCCGATGGGCACACCGATAAAGTCACTGACGGCGTTCCCGGGAGTGGCGATGTTGATCGCCGAAACCGTGAACGGAGCGCTCCCCTTGTTGGTTATGGTGATGAATTGGAAGCCTAACCCATTCAGGTACACCGTCCCGAAGTTCAAACTGGTCGCAGAAAGTTGCAGAGCGCTCACCGTCACCGTGCCGTTGACGTAGCTGATTGTGTAGTTCGGGGCTACCGCGCCCGTGCAGGAGCTCGGATAGTTGCCCGGCGCGCTCGCGCCGGTTGCTGTGGTTGTGCAGGTGGGCTGGGCGGTAAGGACCGAAGAATTCTGCCCATTAACAAACCCGCCATAGCTCGGGGTGATAGTCGGCACGATCCCGCCGTAGGTCATGGTGCCGTTGCTCGCGGTTACGGTTAGGGGCGCCGGCGCCACTGTCACCGTACCCGGCACATAGGCGATGGTGTAGTTCGTGCCCGTCGATGCCGAGCAGGAACTGATGTAACCACTGCCAACCGGGCTCGAGCTGGTTGCATTGCTCGTGCAGGTTACGCCGAGGGTCGTGGCATTGTCCCCATTTACAAGCCCCATGAAGGTAGGAGTAATGGTCGGAGGCGCTCCTCCATAACTCATGGCGCCGTTGCCCGCGATGATCGTCAGCGGCGCTGCAATCACCGTCACGGCACCGTTCACGTACTTGATCGTGCTGTAGTTCGGATCCACCGCCCCCGAGCAGGAGGTTGTGGGCGAGCTGCCGACCGGGCTCGAGCTTGTGGCTGGGGTTGTGCAGACTGGCTGGGTGGTCAAGTTCGCGGGCGTGTCCCCGTTAACAAATCCGCTATAGCTTGGGGTGATGAGCGGTACGGTCCCGCCATACGTCATAGCGGGACTGCCGGCCGTGATGGTCAGCGTCCCAGCGGAATTTACCGTCAGAGTGTAGTTCAGCGCGGCGACGCCCACAGTGTTGGTCGCGGTAATGCTGATCGCGTAATTGCCCTCCGAGCCGTTTGCCGGCGTGCCGCCGACAAGGCCGGTCGTCGCGTTGAAAGTCAGTCCATTTGGTAGCACCAGGGCCTGACAACCGACTCCGGGAGTTAAGTTCGCCGCTCCGTTATCGGTGTAGGTGAGCATATTTCCACCTGACGCACTCGTTATTGCGAAGGTCCCATTGTACCCAGCAGGACTGCAATTCCCCACGACGACAGTATTGCCGGCTACGGCTTCGGGACCATAGCTGCCGACCGAGGTTAGCGTTACCGTGTTTCCGGATTCGGTAGCGGCGCTCGTCGTTCCCGTAGTGGCAGCGCTCAGGGTTGGCGCCGGATAACCCGCTGTCACCTGCACTTGGAATGTACCGCCTGTGCCATCGGCAAAGGTAATGGTAGAGCCGACCAGCGTGCATCCATTGAGGCAACTGCCGGCGATTGCCGGAGTTGTCTGCGTGGGCGGCATCTGGGTGTTGCCACTTCCTGTACTTGTCGGCAGGAACGCCACCACCACATCATTGAGTTGTTTGGTGGTCCCGCCGATCGGGTCAAAGCTGCCCCCGCCCGGCTGGTAAAACGTCGTAATGTTGTTATCGAACTGACAGTAATACGTACCTGAGGGCCCACCGGGGTCGTCCGTCATAGGTGTGCTGCAATCGGTTCCCCAAGGTAACGGGGGAATCTCATCCTCACCCGGATCGTCGAGCAAACTGGGCGTGCTGCCATACCAATACGATCCCAGCGGAGGCGCAAACACTTTGTTGAACGCGACCTGCCAGTAAACCCCGCCGCTATATAACTCGGGGTTGGGGACCCCACCGCCAGTGAGAGCGAGGGTGTAAAAGACGCAATCGCCATTCGAATAGGGATAGCAAAGTGGAACGACGGTGTCACCTGTCGTCGCATCGGTCCCATAGTTATAGAAATCCACCAAGCGGCAATCGAAGGCGCTGCCCGGTCCGGTTCCGGTCTGTCCAGTTCCCCCCGCAACACAGAGCCCGTGACCCGAAACTTCCGTCGCGGTGAGGCTGATGGCCAAGCACTGCTCGCCCTGCGTCGGTGGCGAAACTACCGGTATGGAAACACTGAACTGAACCCCATTCGGGTCCGTGCAAGGATTTTCGGGCGTGATCGCATTTGGGTTGTTCGGACAGTAGTTGACCGTGCCGGTCACGTTTGTGCTGGAACAAGTAGTGGGTATTATAGAGGTAGTGCTGGGAGGCGCGACAAAACTAGCAGTCACGCTTTGCGCCGAGCTCAAGGCCAACGTGCACGTGGAGTTCGTTCCAGAACTCGCGCACGCCCCGCCCCATCCCCCGAACGTGGATGGTCCTCCATTAGGAGCTGAGGGGTTGGGAGTAGCGGTCAAAGTGACCATTGCTCCGGGAGCATAGCTTGCCGAACAGGAGCCGGTTTGCGCAGCCCCCCCTCCAGCCTCGGTACAGTCGATCAACATGGTGGGAGAGCTATTGTCTGTCACAGAGCCAGCACCCATTCCGGTCAATGTCAAAGTCAAGGTGTCGGACGAAACCACTACCCCGGAGATGCCTGAGGGCGGACCTTCCAAAGCGAACCACGTGGTTCCCCCATTCGGAATCGGGGTCGTGAAATTCACCGTCCCGGTTTCGAGGTTTTGGCTAATGTTGGTAAAAGTGTTGGCTGGCCCTTCGTAACCTGTCGATCCGAAGCAATCGCTCCCGTTATAGGAGCAGGGCCCATCCCCATCAAAACCGAAGATAATTGTCGTCGACGACGAGAGAGTGAGGGATGTCAGGTACTGGCCGGAATTGTTGACAATTCCCACCAATGTGTCCTCCGTGCCGTCATAGGGATTTCCATTGCCCGGCGAACTGATCGCCGCCCCACTCGCTGTGATGGTTATTATGACGCCGCAGCCGGTTGCGCTCCCCACAGGCAACGCGGTAGGTCCTACGGTTGGCGACGAGCAAGGATCGCCTCCTCCTGCTTCCGCCCCCCATAGATTGCCCGCAGACACCAGCGCTGCAAGAACCACTAACAAACCCACCTGAGCGGCTCGACATAGTACCGACGTTCGGATCTTCATGGTCTCCTCTATACAGCGTGGCGCGGACGTGCAAGAAATGACCTCGTCGATTGCAATGTCCATCTTCTTCATCGAGAACGCAGTAACTGGCATCATAGGCGTATTCATAAGAACTCCTTCCGAGCCCTTCAATAGGCAAGGATCTGCAGTCAGCCTGCATCCCCCTTGGCAAAATTCCCGCCCAAGGCTCGAAATGAAAGTCTAGAAATCGGAAGCTCCCTACGGGAGCTGTAAACCCCAATCAGCGTTGCACAGATTGGACCGCACAGCTTGGGCATAAACACTACTCCTGATCCAGGAAATGTCAAGACTGCATTTGGGTAGTGGCAAAAAACTGCCGTCAATACATAGTTGCGCCCGACTCACTTTCGTTACAGAGCATTCCCCCTGAACTGCACCGTTGGTACCTCAACTTCAGTTGACCGCCAGATGTAACGTTTGGATGTCGAAGCGCACTACGGTATAAGTGCGGTCCAACCGGCGGTACCAAAGCAGGTGCAGGAGGGTGGAGATGTTTGTGCGAAAGGTGGCTGTACGCCTTAAGGCGAACTCGCTCAGGGAATTTCTGAAGCTCGTGGAGGTTGAGATTCTGCCTTGGCTGCGAAAGCAGGAAGGTTTTCTCGATTTAATGACTTTGGCTGTGCCCGATGGCAGCGAAGTTGCCGCGCTCAGCTTTTGGGATCGTCAGGGGAATGCGCAAGCTTACAATTCAAGTGCTTATCCAGAAGTGCTAAAGATTCTGGATCAACTCTTGGACGGAGTCCCCTACGTTAAGACATTCGAGGTTGTAAATTCTACGTTTCCCATCGCTCTACGGGAGGACTCAGGCATATGCCGAACCTGTGGGCAGATGATGGGCGCACTTTCTGCTGGTGAGAGTGCTGCAGCAGAGGCCCCTTCGTCTCGATCTACCAGTGCTTGACCCACAGATGCTTGACCCACAGACTTAAAGACCGGTGCAACCACTGCGCTCGAATCGAGCGGCGTTTCTGTGTTTTCCGGTTGCCGCCATGACACCGGAAAGCTTACCGCGTCCGGTGTTCAATCGTGACCAGCCCACTTGGTCTGCAAACTCGGCGGCCGCATTAACGTCTGCATCACTACGCAATACTGTTCTGTTTTCTCCCGCAATGCGCGAAGTTGTTCCGGTGTTGCCTTAGGCGCAGCAACATCAAAATGAAGATGAATACTCTCAAAGCCTACCGGGACGTCTTTTGATATGCCGAGGGTACCTCGGAGATCCAAGTCTCCTTCCACCGTGACCTCAATGCGTTCCGTCGGTATGCCCATAGCGGCTGCCACCATCTGGCAGGTAATCTGCGCACAAGCAGCCAAAGCCCCAAGCAAAAGGTCACCGGAACAAGCGCCGGCACCCGCGCCTCCGACTCCCTTGTGGGCCTCGGCCTTGTAGATGGCACGTCCGATGTCGATGGAGCATGCCACCGGTTCATCCGTCTGCCCACCCTTCGCCCGAATTGTGATTTTTGAGGAATTTGGGTCATCGCGGTATTGGTCTTTCAAGGGCTTCTGAAGGGATCTAATATCCATGGCAACCTTTACCTAATGTTTCTGGCATTTTCGCTAAACGGGCCGCTTCGGCCAGGCCTCTTGAAGCTGCTCTATCTGCATGCTAGCATCTGTGCACATCAAGGGGAGGCTCATGCCGAAATACGTCATCGAACGGGAAATCCCGGGAGCTGGAAATCTAACCGACGCCCAATTGCGGGAAGTCTCCCAAAAGTCGGTCAACGTTTTGAAAGGAATGGGTCCCGAGATCCAGTGGCTCCATAGCTATGTTACTGGCGACAAGGTGTACTGCATCTACCTCGCCCCCGACGAGGCAACCATCCATGAACACGCCAAGCGCGTAGGCCTTCCTGCCAATCGCATCTCCGCTGTTCGCCGGCTTCTCGATCCCTCAAGCGCTGCGTAAGTACTGTCTGAACCTCTCCTCCGGGTTCCCTTGCCATAAGCGCGGCCCGTTCGGGGCCTCGTGGGCTAAGACGGGGGTGAGAGATCTTCTGGCATCAGCACCTCTTCAATAGCGCTCTCAGCTGGCAAAGCCCAACCTTCTAACCAGGCCGTCGCGCCGACCTTGTTGGTCAATGCCCGGCGTGCTGCGTCCAAACTCGTCTCCAGTTTGGCCTGTTCCGCAGGCGTGAGCGGAGCGCCGATATTTTTGCGTAGCGCAGCGGCCGCGCCGGCCAGTCGCAGCGAACGCTCTGCTTCGAGTTGAGCGGCCGCTAAGCACGCGAAATATTCCAGCAGGCGGGCAATTCCACGTCTGTGATCCAGTTCCTGGAAAACTTTTATGCTTCCCCGGTACATGGAGCGCGCTGTAGAGTAATCACTCTTTTCCCTCGCTAAGTTACCCAGATCGGCGAGCGTGCCGGCAATTCCCCAACGGTCATCGACTTCCCGAAACATTGCCAAGCCCTGTTCGTACAATGTCCGCGCAGCGGCGGAGTCACCCTGATCGTGTGCGACATCCCCTTGGTAGTTTAGCGACCACGCGACGCCCGTCCGATCTCCTAGTCCCCGGAAGATCGAAAGGCACTCCCCGTATAGCTCGCGCGCGCGGCCATATTCTCCATGTAATTTGACGACATTTGCCAAGTTACTGAGAGCACGGGCAATGGCCTTCTGGTCGCCCAATTCTCTCCACAGCCGAAGACTCGCTTCGAATAGGATGTGCGCAACTTCGACGTCACCGCGGTCGCGAGCAAAGACCGCCAGCGCATTTAGAGAAACGGCGACACCCGTTTTGTCGCCGAGCGCTTGCGCGATGTCTTGACTTTCGTTGATAAGTGCAGCCGCCGAGGCGTAATCCCCCTGTTCCCCGGCAAGCACACCCGCTGCAAAAAGGGCGCGCATGCGCAGCTTCGTGGTGGCTCCTGCTTCTGTCAACTTCAGCAGCCTGTCCAATCTGTCCCGGCCTTCGGCTAGATATTCGCGAACCTCCCAAAAGCGAAACAGAGCAGTGCCCAGACGCAACCCCCACTCCGCATTTCCGGTTTCAGTCAGCCATTCCATGCCCGCGCGAAAATTGTCATGTTCGAGCTCCAACAGTTCCAGCCACCCCGCCCCTTCCGCTTCGCTCGACTCCGTGGCATTTTCTTCTGCCAGCACCAGGTAGTAAGCGGCGTGGGCGCGCTTCGTCAAGGCTGCCTCCCCACTTACTTCCAGCTTTTCGAGAGCGTACTCGCGAAGTGTTTCCAGCATCACGAACCGAGATTCACCCTTTCCTCGCTCGACTTGCTGGACCAGGCTTTTGTCGACCATGGATGCCATGCCATCGAGCAGGTCCAGATCGAGCTCGTCCGTGGTGTCGCATACGGCTTCCACGCTTTCCAGATTGCAGCCGCCCACGAAGACCGATAATCGTCGGAAAAGCTTCTGCTCGGCAGCGCTCAGCAGATCGTATCCCCAATCGATGGCCGCGCGAAGCGTCTGCTGCCGCTGCGGCAGATCCCGTGAGCCCCCCGTCAATAGCTGCAACCGGCTTGCAAGGCGCGTCAACATGGAAGACGGCGAAAGAACTTTGACGCGGGCGGCAGCGAGCTCGATCGCAAGAGGCAGACCGTCCAATCGGGCGCAAATCTCGGCGACCGCAGAAGCGTTTTCTCGATTAAGTTCAAAATCTGGCCTGGCAGCGGTGGCGCGTTGCACGAACAGCGCGACCGCGGGGCACTGCGACAGCACCTCCACAGAAGGCATAGACCGTGAATCCGGCAGCGTTAGCGGTGGCAGTGGAAATTCACGTTCTCCGTAGAGGTGCAACGCCGCGCGACTCGTTACCAGAATTTTGAGGGTGGGCCCCGCAGCTAAGATCTCTGCCACAGTAGGTACCGCTTGAACCAGGTGCTCGAAATTGTCCAGCAGCAGCAGCACTGGTGCGCGCAATGAATCTTGTAAATTCCTCTTGAGTATTTCGAGCGGTGACTGCCCTCCCGCCTCCCGCATCCCTAATGCCTGCACGATCACGGAAGCGACCAAGTCCGGGTCGCTCAGCGCAGAGAGTGGAACAAAGTGAGTACCCCCGGGAAAATGTTCGACAAGACCACTGGCAACCTGCGTCGCGAGCCGCGTTTTGCCGATCCCGCCTGGGCCCGTGACCGTCACCAGGCGCACTTCCTGACGCAGCAGGAGTTCTTTGGCGGCGGCTACTTCTTTCTCTCGCCCCACAAAACCAGTCCGCTGCACGGGAAGATTGGTCGGGCGGGTTTCGGCCTGCTTAGTTGGATTCTCTGAGAACCGATCGCGTATGGCTGCGAGTTCCCTAGCGAGATCTCGCGTAGAGACGTAGCGCTTCTCGGGCTCCTTCGCCAGGCATCTTTCGATGACCCAACACAGCGGAGCAGGAGCGTCGCGGTTTTGCCTTGCGATCGGTTCGGCCGGCTCACGGAGAACAGCCACAAGTGTCTCCGCTGCCGTGCTTCTCTGAAAGGCGCGCTTTCCGGTCACCATCTCGTAGAGCACCAAGCCGAGCGAGAACTGGTCCGACCGGAAATCCAGCCCATCCCCGCTGACCTGCTCCGGTGACATATATCCCACCGTCCCTAGAACCAGACCTGCTGGAGTCTGCGAGGTGGACAAGTTGTATATATCCGACTGGCTTCCGCCGGATGATGCAAACTTAGCGAGGCCAAAATCGAGAATTTTAACGAAGCCGTCGTGCGAGACCATTAGATTCTCGGGCTTCAAGTCTCGGTGAGTGATACCCGCTTCATGAGCCTTGGTCAGCCCATCAGCAATCTGTGCCGCGATTTCAATTGCCTTTCGCATCGGCAGCAAACTGGAGCGGAGTAACTCGCGCAGCGTCCTGCCCTCCACCAGTTCCATCGCGATGTAGTGACACGAATGGTCTTGTCCGAGTTCGTAGATGGTAACTATATTGGGGTGGTTGAGGGCAGATGCCGAGCGTGCTTCTCGCTCGAAGCGGTGCAACCGCTCATGGTCTGCGGAGAACGCAGCGGGTAGAATCTTGATCGCGACAATGCGGTCCAGGCGTGCGTCTCGCGCCCGATATACCTCGCCCATCCCGCCGGCACCCAACAACTCGATAAGCTCATACGGTCCGAGCTTAGTGCCAGAAGAAAGGGTGCGCGGCGGGGTCAGTTGTAGAACTTCCGACGCGTCTGCACCCAGGAATGCGCTTCCGGCCTCTTCGTAAGAAGCGATCAAGGACTCCAGTTCGCGGCGCAGAGCGGCATCCACCCCACAGGCTCCGCCAAGGTAGGCTTGCCGCTCCTGTGGCGCCAGGCGAAGAGCTTGCTCCAGAATTTCTTTGGTCTTTTCCCATTGTCCCGAACTCATGTTCGGGGACTCCGGGAAATCTCCCTATGCAGCCAGGCTCGGGCCGCAGTCCAGTCGCGTTGCACAGTCGCAGTCGCGATCCCCATCACCTCGGAGGTTTCCTCCAACGAAAGACCGGCAAAAAAACGCAACTCCACTACACGGCTCTGCCGCGGATCGACCTCAGCAAGGGTATTGAGGGCATCATCGAGCGCGACAACATCGACGTTTTTGCGCTGGGGTAAAGCCACGGCATCGTCCAGTGCGAGCATGCAGACGCCGCTGCCACGTTTGGAGGCTCGATGGCGGCGAGCGTAGTCCACCAGGATCTGGCGCATGAGTTGCGCTGCGATTGCGAAGAAATGCGCGCGGCCCTCCCACTTCGGTAGATTTTGCCCAACGAGCCGAAGATAAGCCTCATTCACTAGCGCTGTGCTCTGCAGAGTGTGGTGTGGGCGTTCATTCCTCAGGTGGTGGTGGGCCAGACGGCGCAGTTCGTCGTACACCAAGGGCAGCAACGCGTCTGAGGAACTGCGTTCGCCAGCACGCCAGCCCTGCAACAGTTTTGTGACCTGACTCGGAGCCTCATGCGCCACCAGGTTCGCCCCTAGCGCGTGGGGAGCGCTGGCTGTGTAGCCTATCCGGTCCCGTTTCGCCTGTCAACGCTGACGTGAACCTTCATTCTGAAAAATGATTTCTCTTCAATGATCAAATCCGCCAGCGTTTTCCGCCGTTACATATAGGGGGACTTTGAAACTCGATACCAAAAACAAGTCGAGATGATTCCCCCAGAGAGAATCGCGACGTTACGAAGAGAAACACTAACCCACGCGGAGGATCACATGAAACTCAAACGAAGCTCAAAGTCAGAAGGCTCGCTATCAACCACAACACTCTCATCCCTCAACGTAACCAGAAAGGATCAAATGAAAATCAAGACGAAGTTCGGTTTGCTCACTGGCTGTTTGATATTTGCGTGCGCGGCGTCCTCGATGGCGCAAGGAAATTCAAGCCACAATTCCGAGAACGGGCAGGCCGTTCACGAACATGCCTCTTCAGCCGGGCTGGTGCAACTCGTTCGCGAAGGAACGCGCCAGTACATCAATGTCAACAACGCCACTGCAGCCGGCTATGGGCCGTTCCTGGGTTGCGTCGCCGGCACCGACCACGGGGCGATGGGCGTGCACTACGTCAACGGCACCCTGCTCGGCAATCTCACGCTCGACCCCTCGCAACCGCAGGCCCTCATCTACGAGCCCTCCAATGGCAAGATGACGCTGGTAGGCGTCGAGTTCATTCTGGACTCGGCGAGCTGGCTCGCCGCCAATAACAACACTCCTCCGGTGCTCGACGGGCAGGTCTTCAATTTCGTCGGTGCCCCCAACCGCTTCAACATTCCTTCGTTCTTCGAGCTCCACGTCTGGGCCTGGCGCGGTAACCCGCAAGGTGCGTTCGTGGACTGGAACAACGACGTGACCTGCGCCGGTCAATAGATCGATGGAGGAGTTGCTCGTGACCTGACCGGTCTTTCGTACCTGGACATTTCGTACGTAGCCGTCGCTGGGGTGGGGATGTGGGAAATGCAGAGCTTTTTCCATATCTCCATTCCCCGGTTGCTTGGGCGCGATGGTTGTTGTATCGGTGGCCTGCTAGCCAAGCGCGATCCTCGGATGCGCTTGAAGTGAAATAACCCGTGGCACTCGGGGGCGTTGACAGGAATAACCTCAGATGGGCGGGAAATCCGACCAGACGCACAATCCTCAATGCATGCTAAGGCCTGCTTGCGTCAGCGTGCCTTGCCGGTCTTGTCAATATGGGCTAAGGCGAACCGTCCTCAGAACTCACATTCAACGACTAGCTTCAAAAGTCTCAGAAGCGTCTCGCGCTCCTCCGTGTTCATTTGCCGCCGGACACTCTCATCGGCGGTCACCCGAGCTTTAATTAGCCGTTCTCGGTACTTCCTTCCTTTGGCCGTCAACTGGACCGGAATTGCCCGGCCCGATTTTTCCCTGTGCTCCGACACGAGCCCTTCCTTGACCAGTAACTTGATCGCCCGGTGCACGACGGTCCGGTCGAGACCCAGGAGCGTGGCGATCTGATTCGAATTCAGCGCCGTTCCCCCGCGCAATGTCGACAGGATAAAGCCACGTGTCGCCGAGCACTGGGTTTTTTGCTCCAGTCTCTTTCCCACCGAGAAATACGCCGCTGCGATATGGGCGAGTACCGAGTCTTTCAGGATGTCATCGGGAATCTCTTTCCTGGGGAGGATGTTCATAGGACGGTCACCGTGGCATCGAGAGGCCTTCGCCACTGCGGTGGCTCATTGTGGTCACACGATTTCTTCCCGATCGCAATCACCATCACAATCTCATGATACCGGCCGGACAGCCCCAGATATTGGGAGAGCCTGCGGCCGTCAAAGCCTTCCATCGGACAGGTGTTCATTCCCAGCGCTTCGGCAGCGATCATCAGATTCTGGCAAGCCAACGATGTACTCTTCGTCGCCCACTTGAACAAGTCCTGCCGGGAGAGCGGCGGCATCCCGATCACCATCCGCAGATTTAGGAGCCGGAACAAGGCCCGCTTGATCGCAGCAAACATTCCGAATGGCCCCGGCATGAACAGGATCCGGCCGATCTTTGCTTTCCGCTCGTAGTCGCGAAGTTTTTCTTCGGTGAAGTTGGTCGTGCGCATCCACTCCAGCTGGCCTTGCGCCGTGGCAGATAGCGATCCGAGGTCGGCAACGGCCACGACCAGCGCGGAGGCCGTTTCCGCGGGCTTCTGTCCGAGGCACAGTTTCGCCACCGCGGCCTTCTTTGCCCCGGACCCCACCCAATAAAACTTGTAAGGCTGGCTGTTAAAGCTTGAGGGGGCATGGCGGGCTGCATTGAGAATTTGCTCGCGCAGTCCTTCGGAAATTTCAACGGGTTCAAAGACCTTAACCGCTCGCCTTTGGAAGATCGCATCCAGGGTCTCGTTCATGGCTCGCCCCTCCATGTTGCTATTACAGCATAATTATGTTGCTATTGCAACATAAATCGCTGGCTGCCAGCCGGAGGCAATCTTGTCAAGTGACGAGAAATCGCGATAACACGCATTGACCCGGTAGCAGCGGCCAAGCGCCCAGCTAAGCTACGGTAACTTTTCTGATGACGCGCTCAAAAACCGCTCGCGGAATGCGGATGGATCTGTAGTTCCGCTTTTTCGCTTGCCGCTCGACTATCAGGACGCCCGATTCGTTTTCAAACAGGCCCGTAGATCATTTGCGGAGAGAAGCCCGTTGGCGGACAAAGACTGTGACAACGGTTGCGCTCATGCGCCAAAGCTGGCACAGAATTATCACAAAACCGGGACATCTTCGGTACACCAATAATAAAGCCCGCTGTTTATGCGGGCCTCATAGGGACAAAAATTGGAGGCGCGGGTCGGAATCGAACCGACGCATAAAGGTTTTGCAGACCTCTCCCTTACCACTTGGGTACCGCGCCCCTGCTCAATAAAGGTAGCGTTACCGGCGAAAAAAGTCTACCCAAGGTGACGGATCCTTTTCCTGGCAAGGAGTCAGGGGCAGGTGAGCTGCGCTGCGCCGAAGGGATTCAGTTGGCTTCCGACATCTGGGTTACCCATCGGTCCATGCTGTCCCGCCAGCACGATAAGAGTTCCCGTAAAGCCTGCCTGGCAGTGAGCCAATCCCGCGGAAATGGAGGCTCCGGCGATGATGTTGCCAACGCACATGCCGCTCGCCGAACCGACGCACCAGGTCGTAGTAGCAGTGATGTCGACGCTGGTCGGCACCTGGTTGTAAATTCCAGTGGCGGTGAATTGCGCCTGAGAGGTCGCTGATGCGGGCGTAACACTGACGGACTGGAGCAAGCGATTGTCGCCACAAGCAACCAAAAGGATTGCGATTGTAACGAGAAACGCCGCAAGGCATGCAGGCCGAGGTTTTTTCATAGAACCTCCGGAATTGGCCTGAGAATCTGGAGCGGGAGACGGGGGTCGAACCCGCGACATCGACCTTGGCAAGGTCGCGCTCTACCACTGAGCTACTCCCGCTCGACCAATCGATTATAGATGAGGTGTTGGGATGGAGCAACGGTTACGGGAGTGCAACGTAGTGCACGTCGGTAAACCGCTCATTAATTCGGGTGACCATTTAGTGGGGTGACCATTGCGGATCTTCTTCCGGTGCGACAACCTGACCGTCGCGCATGTGGATGATGCGGTCTCCGAACTTGGCGGCTTCCGGGTTATGGGTAATCATCAGCACGGTTTGGCCCAGTTCCTGATTAGACTGACGCAACATTTTCAGAACGATGTTCGAGTTTTCGGTGTCGAGATTACCGGTGGGTTCGTCGGCCAGAACAACCGCAGGCTTGTTGACGAGAGCGCGAGCCAGCGCGACGCGTTGCTGCTCACCGCCGGAAAGTTCCGAAGGACGATGGTTCAAGCGTTTGGTGAGGCCTAACAAATCGCAGATGCGGAGGAAGAACGTAGGATCGCGGTCGCCGTTGCCGGAAATTTCCTGAGCGATAGCGATGTTGGAGCGGGCATCAAGTGTGGGGAGAAGGTTGAACTTCTGGAATACGAACCCGATTTTCCGCTTGCGCATCCGGGTGCGCTCCGCGTCGGACAGGGTAGCGAAGTCGTCGCCGTCCATGACCACTTTGCCGGAGTCAGCGCGAGTCAGGCCGCCCAGCAGGTAAAAAAGCGTGGACTTGCCGCTGCCGGAGGGGCCCACGATGGTGACGAATTCTCCTCTTTGCACGCCAAAGGAGACACCGCGGAGCGCGGGCACATCGATTTTTCCCACGCGATAAGTTTTGTGTAGATCAATGGCCTCAATGAATGCGCCCATGCCAGATTCGATCTTACACGATGATCATCGTGCGGGATGGGCAGCGCCCGCCGCCGAGGGCGCAGAAGCAGTCGAGAACAAAGATTTATCGGCGTACTCTTTCTACTCGGAGTACAGTGCGGCGAAATGCTTAGGGGCAGCTTCGAATCACGCCTCAGGCTGCTCCGATTTGCCGCGACAGCGGCGTGGAGCGCTGCGTGCGCTTGGGTCCACGCTTGCGCACGAGAAGCAAGCGGATGCGTTCCAGCAGATCGGCAGGCGCATACATTCCTCTCGCCAGAAACACGTCAGCTTGCGAATCGTGATCGTAGGCGCGAACCTTGCTCGATATGAGGATGGCCGGAACTTGGGGCGCGAGAGCCTTGATCGCAGCAATTAACTGCGGGCCGTCCATACCGGGCATCGCCATGTCGGTGACGACCAGGTCGATGCCACCCTGCTTGAAGCGTTCAAGGGCTGGTTCGCCGCGGGCGAAACTAGCCACTCGATAGCCGCGGGTCTCCAGCATGATTTTGCGGTGGGATAGGGATTGTTCGTTGTCGTCGACACACAAAATTGTGCGCTTGGGCTTCATTCACCGCCTGTAACCGAAAGGCACCAGTTTTGAGCCGGAGCCAGACGGAAATTTCTCTGTCGCGAAGGATAGAAGAGCGAAGTGATGCTAACGGGAAACGATGAGTGCTGTAAAGTATCGCCGAAGCAAATGGCAAGGTCTGGCTATTGATATTTTTGCGGCGATGTGAAAGGTATGATTCTGCTGCGCTTGCGTATGGCCCGTTAGAGGAATACCTCGCCGCGCATGATTTCAACCGCGTGTCCGCCAACCCGCACGTTAACTACACGGTTATCGCGCCGCGCGGCGCGCACGAAAATTCTGCTGGGCCGCCTCATCTCGACGCCCTGTTCGATCAGCACGCGTTCGTCGGGCTGGGCCACGCCGTGGGCCACCATCCAGGCGGCAGAACAGCCGGCAGCTGAACCCGTCGCAGGATCTTCGCCGTTATAGAAAAACATTCGCGCGTGCAGGCGGGCGCCGAGATCCACGGTTTCACGAGTGACGAAATAAAAAAATTTGCCGTTGGATTTCTCCAGGTAGTCGATAGCGCGCTGCAAGTCGATTTGCAAATTTTGAATGACGGCCAGAGACTTCAGCGGCGTCAGGGTAAAAGGCAGGCCAGTCGACACCGTTTCAATGGGCAGGGAGTCGTCGAAATCCTGCAGGCGCAATCCCGTGGCGCGCGCAACCGCTTCGCGATCATGCTGCACTCCGAAACTTGGGTCGATCTGCGTCATCTCGCCGAACGCCGGCTCGCCGGGTTTTTCTTCAAACTGCACGGGCACTCTGCCGACGTTCAATTCAAGCACGACCTCCGACGCGCCGCTCGTGCCACGCAAAGCGAACGCGCTTCCGAGCGTGGGATGACCGGCGAACTGAAGTTCCTCCTGCACCGTGAAAATGCGTACGCGGACACCATGCTTGCGTTCCAGCGCGGCATCACGGGGCAGGATAAATGTGGTTTCAGAAAGGTTCATTTCCTTGGCAATCGATTGCATTTCGGCGTCCGTTAGTCCACGGCCATCGAGAAAGACCGCCAACGAATTGCCCTCGAGAGGTCGGGAGGAAAAAACGTCCCACTGCGCCATCGCCAGACGCCGTGTTGGGTTAGTCATCGAGTGTTCCCCGGTGAAATTTAACCGCCGGCGCAAAATGCGCAAGGGGTGTAGATGCAGGCAGCCTCCTTGCGATGCAGGAAAACTCCTTCAAAGTGTGGAGGAGCGGGATCTCGCGGTTGACACAGACGGCAAGGAATCCTATTCTGTTTAGGTGTTTTGCCTGTCCAACGCCGGCGCGACATGCTGTTGCATGTGCCCGCGATTGTGTGGGTAGGGAGCCAGCCGGATTTCTTCCAACCCACCCGATGAAGCGGGTGGGTTTTGTTTTTCATCCAAATATTTTTGCCTTTTCGGTGGAGTATGGAAATAGCGCCGCGGCAATTTCAGAAACCGCCAACTACTGAATTCAGAGGAGAGAACGATGAGCACCGAGACGGCAACTGAGACCAACAACATCCCCCGCATCAATGACACTGCGCCAAATTTCACGGCCGAGACTACTCAAGGGACCATCGACTTTCACGAATGGATTGGCGATGGCTGGGCGATTCTGTTTTCGCACCCTAAAGACTTCACGCCGGTGTGCACCACGGAACTTGGTTATATGGCGCGTCTGCAACCTGAATTTGCCAAACGCAATACGAAGATTATCGGCCTTAGCGTCGATCCGGTGAGCAGTCACGGAAAGTGGGCGGCGGATATCGAGGAAACGCAGGGCGCGAAGGTAAATTATCCGATGATTGGCGATCCACAGCTCAAAATCGCAAAGCTCTACGGCATGCTGCCCGCCGAGAGCGGGAACACTTCCGAGGGCCGAACCGCAGCCGACAACGCGACCGTGCGCACGGTATTCGTCGTGGGTCCGGACAAAAAGATAAAACTGCAACTCAGCTATCCGATGAGCACAGGCCGCAACTTCGACGAAATCCTTCGCGTCATCGATTCGATGCAGCTCACAGCCAAACACAAAGTGGCCACGCCGGTAAACTGGAAGCAGGGCGAAGAGGTCATCATCCTGCCTTCCGTGTCAAACGAGGAGGCGCAACAGAAATATCCCGGGGGATGGAAGTCGCCCAAGCCGTACCTGAGAATCGTGCCCCAACCAAAGTAAGGAAAGTGGAAGCGCATGCGGTCCGGTGATCGTCCCGGTCTTCAAAACCGGCGGGCGGCGGGTCACCCCGTCACCGGTGGGTTCGACCCCCACTCGCTTCCGCCATTTTTCAACCGGACTCTATCCAGTTAGTGCGCCGGCTGCGTTCGTGCGAGCCGCCTCCACACAGGCTGACCGCTCCCAGCCTTCGAGATGGCGCATCTTCCCTGCCACTCGCCAAGACTAAGCTGAAGAAAAAGCGCAGCGCTAGAAAAATCCTGGCATTCTGCACCACTATTGAGGGATTGACAGGTTTCTTGTGGCGGATGATGATTCAGCTTGAAACAGCGGTGTCTTATGTGTGTGTCCGCTACGATGGTGGAAGAGGTGTTCGACGGAAGAAAGGCTGGTGCCGGGTGCCAACTGTCCGGGTTCTCGTTGTCGATGATTATCGACCTTATCGGCAATTCGTCTGTACGACTCTTGGAAAAAGGCCGGAGTTGGAGGTCATAGGCGAGGCCTCGGATGGACTGGAAGGCGTGCGGAAAGCCGAAGAGCTGCGACCGGACTTAATCGTGCTCGACATCGGAATGCCGATATTGAATGGACTAGAAGCCGCGCAACGAATCCGCCAGCGTTCCCCTGAATCCAAAATAATCTTTGTGAGCCAAGAAGTCTCTGCCGATATTGTGCAAGAAGCGCTTAGCTTGGGTGGACTGGGCTATGTTGTTAAAGCACATGCGGGCAGCGAACTGTTAGCGGCCGTGGATGCAGTTTGTCAGGGCAAGCGGTTTCTCGGCAGCGGACTATTGGGTCATCCTTTTGCCGGCGTTACGGACTTGCAATCTCCGGATATCTGCCAAGAGAAGCCCTCCTCATCGTTTGCACTGAAAAACGAGGAAAGCACTCGCAGCCACGAGGTTCAATTCTATTCTGACGACGAATGCTTTCTAGATGGCTTCACTCGCTACATGGAAGGTGCTCTTTTGGAGGGGAATGCGGTTATCGTGGTCGCGACCAGCGCGCACCTGAAGAGCCTGCTTCAGAGCTTACAGGAGCGTGGACTTGATATTGGCAAAGTTATCGAACAGGGACGCTGTGTTGTTTTGGATGTTGCCGAGACCCTCGCGCGCTTCATGGTTAACGATCTGCCTGACCCGGTGAGATTTTTTAGGGTTGTGGGTGACCTGATCGCGGCGGCGGCGCGGGCGGCGGCAGGGGAACAGTCACGGGTTGCCATTTGCGGGGAGTGCGCGTCGATCTTGTGGGCCCAAGGCAACGCGGATGCGGCTATTCAAGTGGAGCAGCTCTGCAACCAGCTAACTAAGCAATACGAAATGGATATCCTCTGCGGGTTCTCGTTGAGCAGCTTTTTCCGTGAGGAAGATCAGCAAGTCTTCCAAAGAATTTGCCGCGAATAGTGAATCTTATTGCGGCGATTGGGTGCTTTCTAACTGACTGCCTGCAGGGAATCGCTTCCGCCCCTTTGAGGAACGCGAGCGTGGATCGTGGTACCCCGCTGGGGCTGCGATTCGATTGAAAACGTTCCATTCACCAGCTTCAGGCGCTCTCCCATGCTGATGAGACCGAGCCCTCGGCCCGCCTTAACCACTTCGCTGTCAAAGCCTGCGCCAGAATCGCTCACCGTGAGATGAATCTCGTCGGACGTTCCCCACAAACGCACTTCGTATTGCCGCACCCCACTGTGTTTTGCCGAATTGTGGAGGGCCTCCTGCAGTACTCGGAAGAGGCAAAGAGAGACATCCGGCGATAAAGCGTTAGGCACATCATGGATTTGAAGGTCAATCTCAACTCTTTGCTGCTCGCCGAATTCTTTGCAGAAGGATCTTATGGCAGCCGTGATGCCTAGATACTCCAGTTTTGATGAGTGCAACTCGTGCGACAAGGATTGAATGTCGCTGGCTATTTCGGAAGCCTCTTTCTTCAGGTCGCTCATACGTCTACGAACTTCAGAGGACAGATCGGGGTAATCTTCCGGGACTTGCCCCAAATCGATGGTCAACATGGCGAGGCGTTGACTGACGTCATCGTGAAGCTCTCTGGCGATCCGGGTTCTCTCTTGTTCCTGTGCGTCAATCAACTTGCGACTAAAGCCTGCTAGAGCCTGTTCTGCGAGCTTGCGCTCCTCTATAGCAGCGGCCAGAACCATGAAAGGTGCCGCCGCGAAAACCAGGAACAATTGCAACTGCAGCCACAACGGGTTGCCGAGCGGACCTTGCACTGCAAACGGACCACGGCCATGGACTGCGCCCCAAATCGACAGAAAGGCAACGACAACCATCGAGGTGCTGACACCCATCCATCCGATCCGCAACGCTGACCAGAGCAAAACTGGCACGAGAGAATAAAGCAGTGCCGGCGAACTGCTCTTCCCGGAGGAGGTAAAGGTAATAGAGCCGAGAAGAACCAACCCGGCTAGCTGCGCGGCTGCCTCCAAATAATAAGCACGTGATTTTCCTATCGATGCACGGCCGCTAGCAATCCAGCTCAATATGGCGGGCGTCACAGTGACGAACGCGAGCACATCGGAAAAAAAACAAATCCTCCAACTACTCCAATAGTCGTTACTGATGCCTTGGGCGCTGATAAATGCTGCAGCGAGCGGGCCCAATAATACGGCAAAGAAGGAATACTTGGCCAAGGCTCTAAGGCTATTGAGCTGCGGCACCCCGTCGAAGCAAAATCTAAGACCCAGCGCCGCAATGAGGACTTGGACTGCATCGGCTGGAATGAACCAGGCAATCGAAGTAGTCGGCACCCCCGCCTGTAGGTCGTAGAGGACAAACCCGGCAAGCGCTGCCGGGATGAGCAATGGCCAGATCCTGAGCGGCACCACCAACAACCCTGCCACCAGAATCGCGCAACCTGGCCAAAGGGGCCACACTGCTTTGGGATCTAAAATTAATGCCCCAGTCAGTTTTGGGACGAGGTAGCACAGGGCGATTACCATGCACGCCACAAGCCACGTCGGACGGAAATCCAGATGCGTCGGGCTGGACGATACGCTCTTGCGTGCAGCGGTCGAGTAGCGCGAGATAGTTTGGCCGAGCACTACCTCCAAATGTTATGTGGTCAAAAAGGATACGTCAATGAGAGTGCACTAGTTAACGGACACGCGGACGGGTTGTTGGCGAAAAATCGCCGTTACACTCATCGACCCGCAAAACGGCGAATGGAAGGTGCAAGCCTGCGAGAAGGCCCGGTTGCAACAGTTGTCCGTTTCTGCGAAATCGCGGACTAGGGAGTTACCGCCCTCTGTTGTGAGTTCAGTGACGATTTAGCTTCCTCGGCTTTCACGGTATTCCGAGCTCAGGCTGCGGCTTTCGACTCCGAAATCGGCAAAAGTGCGTATCTCCGCAAGTGCGTGGAAGGATTGGGAACACGCTACTTTTAAACGGTTCCTATATTTTCATTCGTAACGCTGGACTAGCAAACCGCGATTACGGCACCAGCAATCCATAAATGTCCAGCTCCGTCTGAGTCGGAACGAAAACCCTTCCGTTGACGATCGTCGGCACCGTAAACTTCAGTGCCAGCCCGGCCGTGTCGCGCGAGCCGGCCTGGGAACTGTTGTAAAGTTCGCTGGCGACGTTTGTGGCGTCGTAGGCGTGCAACACCAACGGTCCGCTAGACGAGGGATCGGAAGGAACATATGCGGAATTGTCGGTGTCCCAGACGATTCCATCGGTCGCTCCATTGGCCGAAAGCGAAGCTGTCGCGCCATGCGTGTTATTACCATAAACTACAGAACCCATCGACGTTGGCGAAGTCGATAGCTGCTGGCTACTCGCCGCGCTCGCACTCCAACTGAAGGCCCGCAGCACGTCTTGCTCGCAGTGATAATAGACTGAGCCGTTCCAGTAAACCGGAGTGGAAAAAATGTTGTTGTATTGCCGCGTACCGGTATGGACATTCTGAATAACGTCGTTGGTGCTGTTGAAGCCGCCCATTTCGAGTGGATCGACAATATAGATGTTGCCGTCTTTCCCGCCGCCGATGAGTTCGTTGGGATATTGAGAATTGCCAGGCAGCAAGACAACTGCGCCGCTGCCCAGGTCAGCGTCGGTCCCAGATAGCGTGTAATTGTTGTCTGGGGAGAAGTAGCTTTGGACATCCAAGGTCTTTGGGTTCAGGTTGAGAAACGAGTCGTTATAACCGGTTTGAGTGTAGGCAGGAGGCGCCGAGATCCAGTCGTCGTCGTAATCGGTGCCGCTCATCAGATATATATTTCCATTGCCGTCATCGATCGCCGGGGCGCCACCACTCCCCCATAGTCCGCCGCCCGCGGCGTTGGAAGTGTCGTTGAAAACAGCCTCCTGCACTAGGCTTGACTTGTTGTAGGCCAGCACCCAGCCATGAGCACAACTGCCAAATGCGATATAGATCCAATTTGTGACCGGGTTCAAGGCTAGGCCCATGCGTTGATAGCACGATGCCTCGAGGGTTGCAGTGGAGTTGGGATCGGTGGCGTTGATCGCGACCGGGCTACCGGGCAGGTCGGCCCCCGTGGTCACACTCAATGCATGCAGGTAAAATGGAGTGCCGTTCGGTCCGTTATTCGAGGTTTCCGCCACCAGGTACATCGTGTTGGTAGTCGAGTCGATCACCGGTGTCGAGAGAAGACCAACCTTTGGCCAAGGACCCGCGGAATCCTCTACATTAACCGGAGCTCCAAGATTCACCTGCCAGAAGGTCGTTGGATTCGAAGCGGTCGCATCGGCATCGAAGGCGTATACGCTGTTGTTTTGCGTTTCTACAAAAACTACGTCGTGCGTTCCTCCCGCGATGTTTAATGCTGACATATACAACGGCTGCGCGTAAATCTGGCCATCGACTGGATAAGTTAGCAGCTTGCCGAATTGTGTTGAGTTCACGTTCTGGGGCGTCAAGGTTACTTCTTGCACATACGCGCCGTCGCGAGCGTCATCGTTGTGATAGGTGAGCACTGCGTGTGGGGCAAGGTTCGCCAACACCACGGAGGCCGCAGCGCTGTCAGCGGGCTCCTCAACGCTGGTCGCAGTCACCGTGTGAGGCCCCATGGAGGGCGGAGCGGTATATAAACCTGCCGATGTAATCGTTCCCATGGTCGTATTTCCTCCCGCAACTCCATCTACGGACCAGGTGACTGCTGTGTTCGTTAGACCCTGAATTGTGTCGGTAAATTGTTGCGTTCCGGAAGGCGCGAGAACCACCGAAGTTGGCGAAACAGCAAGCGTAAATGCGTCTGCCGAAGCACTGGCGCTGATCGCGGCATTCGCTGTTGCGGCTACTGAGATCGTATGGTTGCCGGCTTGCGGTGGGGCCATATATAAACCTGCCGAAGTAATGGTTCCGCTCGTAGCGCTACCGCCCACTGTGTTGTCGACCATCCAGTTGAGGGTGAGAGTCGTCGATCCCTGCAGGGCCGCAGTAAACAGTTGCGTTGTCGAGACCTCGAGAGTCGCCGTTGCCGGGGAAAGTGTCAGCGACGCAACCGTGACCGAGGCCGAACCTTGTGTATCGGAATCCGTCGAGCTCACGGCCGAGATTGTATGGCCACCCGCTGTCGCCGGCGCGGTGTAAAGTCCGCTCCCTGAAACGGTGCCAGTGTTAGCATTGCCGCCGACCACCCCGTCAACCGACCACGTTACCGAAGAATCTGGCGCGCCCTGCAGCGTTGCACTGAATTGCTGGGTTCCGGCGACGGCGAGAAGTGCGGACGAGGGGGACAATGTTAATGCCTGCAATGACACGGTCACGGCAGCCTTCGCGCTAGCGGAAGTATCGGCCACACTGGTAGCAGTCATGGTGTGCGAACCGGCACTGGAGGGCGCCGTATACAGGCCGCTCGAACTTATGGTACCCGTGCTGGAGTTTCCGCCGCTCACGCCATCGATCGACCACGTGACTGATGTATTCGCCGATCCCGTCACCGTGGCGGTGAACTGGGTAGTTGCACCAGCCGCAATATTCGCGGAGGTTGGGTTAAGAGAAACGGTAATCGCGGTGGGAGGAGGAGGTGACTTCAAGGAAGTGTTACTGCACCCAACGAGGCCAAGTGAGAGCGCAAATACAGAAAACAGCACATACAGCTTTGACGAAGAGAAACTCGGAAGAGAGCGACGTCCCATGAGGTAATCGATAACGGCTAACGCTGACTTTGAACGCTCGATTTCGATGCAGCTTGTCAACCGCAAGGTTGCTCAGGAAAGTTCGAGACTGAGACCTGTCTTGCTATCTGTCGGGAGGTGGGCTAGGACAATCGTATTTTTGGATTCTGAACTGCTATCTTTTATTGTTAAGAGGTCCACACGATGTGTGCTGGTTAGTTTCTGGCCTGCTAGCGCGCGCAATTTTGCGCGATCAAGATCAATGTATGGTCGTTCTTCGTATCGCGATTCGGCAAGCTGGCTGTGCTCTCGTGGATTCGCGTATAGTTGACACTTTTATTTTCGAGATAGTTGGCGAAACATCCCGATTTCACTCATTGACCTGGGGGTAGCGCATGGAGAGGTCGGTTCGTTTGCCAAAGTTCGTATAGAAGACCGTCCGGGCCACGGAAATACGTCCAAGCCTCTAATTCATTCCCTTCAACATCGGTTACAAACGCGACGCCTTGCGAGATCAACTCAGTTCTTGCCGCCTTCACATCCTCCACTTGAAAAGCCAATACTGGACACGCATGCAGCGGATAGAAGCGGCTCTCCGAACCGAACACTTCAAACAACTGGCCGGATGGCAGTTCGAACTGGACCACGCCGTTGTTCTGATAGCTGACCGAGAGCCCCAAGACCTCTGTGAAAAAGTGTGCCGCCGATTTGAGATCGGGACTCCGCACCCCTGCCCATGTGTACCCGAGCACGCGCATTGGACCTCCCTCGAAAATCGAGGATGAAGAACCAACTAGAGTTTACGATGCGCTGGACCGGGGACAGAGACTATGTGGGCGGGATGGAACTATTTTGGCTCGCCACGTCCCGGCATAACCCCGCGTCTTGCCAACTTGGAACTTCCCGGTCAATACATAAAATACCTCGCAGATGAAAAGATTAGAGCGAACGCCGATGCACTCACCTTCGACTTCGATCGCGATCCCGGCACGCTGGCCAGAGTGCGAAAAATCTACGACGCGACCTCTCTCGATCTGCGCGCCTTCAAAGTGCGGGGCGGAAAGCTTCTCCTTTGGCATGGCTGGGCCGACGGCGCCATCATGGCGACTTCGTCTATTGGCTACTACGAAGACATAATGAAATTCATGGGTGGACGGAGACAAACCGAAGATTTCTTCAGGCTATTTCTCGTGCCGGGAGTTCACCACAGCCGCGGAGGTCCCGGTTTCACCGAGTTTGACTCCATGACGGTGCTCGAAAATTGGGTGGAGAAGGGCGATGCGCCCACAAACTGATCGCCGGCAAACTGAGCAACGGCATTGTAGAGCGCACGCGGCCTGTCTTCCCCTACCCGATCTTGGCCCGATCCCCAATAGTGTCACCAAGGAATCCGAGCAATTAGAGTTGATTCCCGCGTGGACGAGAAGGATCCGATTACCGATCAGCAATCTGTATGTTTAAGGCAATGCGGTCTTCGGTTCCGAGGGTACGTGAGATATGACCCTTCCCAGTCGAATCTTCGGCGAGGATGACGCTTCCCGTTTCTAACGGGATCTTGCGGCCTCCTGCCAGCTCGATTTCTCCTTTGCCGCTTAGAGTGACGATGTACTGATGCCGCTCCGCTACGTGCCAATCCCTAACCCAACCGGGCGCCGTGCGGGCAAACTGCAAGCCGCTCACCCTGATGACATCTGAAGCCTCAAGGCCGCTTCGCGCAGTGTCAGGTGTCAATCTTGTGTCCGCAATCTCTTCAGCGTGCGTCTCCCCGTCGGAACCGGTGTAGAGGCGGGTTACGGAAACGGGTGTGCGCCGCTGCGCCGTCACGGCATGTGCGCCCCAACCAAGAGCGAAGCAGCCTGCCAGCGCTGACGCAAGTAGCCATTTTGATCGCATGTGGTTCTCCTGAGTCTTCGAGTCGAGCTTACTTGGTTGGAATGAAGCGGTCCAATCATATTCCGAAGTCAACCGTCCGGTGCGAAAGAACCTTGAGTAGCGTTCGACGAAAGCCCAACGCGATACCCGCAGGTCACGCGTTGCAAAAGGAGCGCCACCGCGTCTCTTCAGTGGGATGAATTGGCGAAAAATCGCCATTTCACTCATTGACCGTGCTGACGAGAAGCCTCCTCTTGAGTCGTTAGCTTTCACGATTCTGGGTCGTAGTAACTGGCATCTGTGTGGACGTTCGTAATTTGAAAGTCTGTTCCCGCAGTAGTCAAATCAGTTTGCCGACCACTTCATCAGGCAACTTCGGTCCATCCTCGGACTCAAGCGCGCCTCTGCAAATACCAACCCTGGCCGAACTGGAAGTGGAAACGGTCATGTCACG
>Ga0210389_10000080_pt1 | contig 94289 bp, 103 predicted proteins | sample IncBWH28OmetaG_FD_160127 | JGI IMG/M metagenome (GOLD analysis project Ga0210389, IMG submission 160127) | Forest soil microbial communities from Barre Woods Harvard Forest LTER site, Petersham, Massachusetts, United States - Inc-BW-H-28-O ...
AGCGACAAATCGCATCCGCTCGTCCATCTTGTAACACCCCTTCCAAGGCATTTTGCGTCTCCCGCAAATGCCAAAAAGTGTTACCTATGTGCTCGGAAGAAGTGTTACCTATGTGTCCGGTAGGACCAAAAAATTTACCGATCGCTTTTCTGCGCCGATCCGTCATATGGTCGAACCCACGACATAAACAATGGGGTTCGACGACGCCACGCAGTGGCGGCGATCGCCCTTTAGGGCGACCCGAAGGGCGAGGCGCGCAGCGCCGAGTAATCCGTCGGGCGCCAGTTTTGCTACCCTACCAACGTGAAGCTCTTCGGCAAAGTAGTCGTCGCGATTTTCGCGTTGGCGGCGGCCGTCATCGCCTTTGCGTATGTGCGCGCTTTGAGTGCGCGAGATGCCGATCGGGCCTATCACGCTGCCATTCCAAACACCATCTTTCTGCATAGCATCAGTTTCAATCCTGGCGGCGATATTCCGGCCTCGTATACCTGCAAGGGCGAGGGTGTATCTCCCGAGGTGTCGTGGGAAGGTGTGCCCGATGGCGCGCGGTCCTACGTACTGATCGCGACAGATTGGGACGGTCCATCGCCGCGCCTTCGCCTTGGGAATCACACTCATTGGATTCTGTACAACGTTCCACGAGGCGTGCACGGCGTGAAAAGCGCCGTCAAGTCGGCTGAGCTTGCCCAAGAAAAAATCGACATCGGCATTAATTCTTCGGGCGCGGCTGCCTACTTGCCTCCTTGTCCTCCGCTGGGAAAACACCGTTATAAGTTTCGCGTCTACGCACTGGATGTACCGCAAATCATTCCGGCATCGCGCGATCGAGAGGGCGTGATGACCGCAATGAAGGGGCGCGTGCTCGCCTATGGAGAAATCGTGGGTCTGTTCGGCGGCTGAACGGTCCCCGCAGCGACTTTTGGTCCGCTCCGCAGACCGCCATTTCAACGTGGATCTTGTCCGGTCCCGGTGTTGTTTTGTTAAGTGGCTCGATCTGTGACGGAATTCATCCCGATAACGCGGTGCCGTCGATGACCGGCCGCTAAGAGTGCGATCTACGCCCACGTCTCATCCACGAGCCTTCCCTTAACGTGATGACCTTGTTCATCCGTGAGCCTGCGAGCATATGTCAATTTGCCGCCTACTCGCATCCTGCGTCCTGCCGGTTGCGCTCGTCGCAGCGAGCGTGGCGTCGCCCGGGCCTGCCGTTCGTGCCGATACGATTCTCGTCGTCAAGCATGAGCGCAAGCTCTACTTGCTACGCGATAATCTCCCGCTGCGCAGCTATCGCATTGCGCTCGGCCTGACTCCCACCGGTGCCAAGGAACGCGAATGGGACTTTCGCACGCCCGAAGGAAGCTACATCGTCGATTTCCGCCAGGAACGTAGCCACTACTTCAAGGCGCTGCATATTTCTTACCCAAGCCCCGCGGACTTGAAGCGGTCCGCCGCGCTGCATCTTCGCGCGGGCAGAGATATTTTTATTCACGGCGAACCCAACCAACCGACCAAACCGGTTTCGTACTATGAGACACGCGATTGGACCAATGGCTGCATCGCGCTATCGAATCAAGACTTGCAAGACGTTTGGGAATTGACATCAGGTCGCACGCGCGTCGAGATACTGCCGTAACGAATGGAAAATCGGGGCGGCGGCGTCGCCATGACGCGTACCCGCAACGCGATACGCCGCGACTTATCCAAAGCTGTCCCCAATCCCGGGGGATAACCCTGTGCATAACCGGTTGGCTGTGATCTAAACGTCAACGGCATTCAGCCGCTTATGTTGAACTGATGAAAAATTGATCACATTCCGCGCTTGGCTTGAAACGCTTAACGCTTGGCTCGACCCTTCTTGCGCTTCTTGGCGATTTTCTTTTTGGCTACCTTCTTCTTCGCCTTGCGTCGCATCTTCACCAGTTCATCGATCAGAGCGTCAACCGGCTCACGCTTTTTGGCCTTGCGACGCATCCACACCAGCGCGTCCAGAAGGTTATCAACAGCTTCTTGTTCTTTCGCCATGCAGCATTCTACTTCGTCTCGCGGGTCTGTTGGGAGCTTTGGCTCGCAGCTCCTTGCGCACGACCAGCTTGAGACCGGACCATACATCGGTTACCGCGCAAACTTTGATATCGACCAAACCCAACGGCAGAGCGATCTCGCGGACCGCGTCTTCGGTGATGTCCGTCGGCACTTTTGCGGCCTGCTTCGGCCATGACACCCAAATGGACGCCTCATGCGACAATTTTTTGCGCAGTGTGTTGAGCAATCGGGCCAGTGCGCCGCGTTCTGTCGCAAACGCATGCACTAAATCTGTAGAGGAATTCGCCGTGCTCGTGAAGCGGACCGACGCCGGCAATGGCGCGAGAATCGCCCGGTATTGAGCAGGGGCTTTCACGAGGAAGACCTTGTAACCTTCCTTGATCCCGAGTTTTTTCGCGAGCGGTGTGTCCGAGTATCCCGCCATCCCGCCACCTCAAATGCGAAGCCGATTATCCCACAAATCGCAATTCTCCCCTCGGGTAGATCATCGAGCCTGCACGGTATAAGCTAGCCAGCCCACAAAATAAGCCAGGGAATACCACATGTTGCGTAGATCATCCGCACTCTTGCTCATCATCGTTGCTTGCACCGCCCAGGCCGCGGAGCATTTCGATGGCAAAACGTGGTGGGACACGGTGAAGGAGATCTCGGACGACAAGTACGAGGGCCGCGATACCGGCAGCAAGGGCGAGCATCAAGCGCAAGAATTCATTGTCGGCAAGCTCAAGACACTGGGCGTCGAGCCGGCCGGTTCGGATGGCTACTTCCAGAGCGTCAAGCTGCGTACGCTCGAGATTGATGAACCCCACTGCCAGCTCTCACTGGTTCGCGATGGCCATGCGCAAACGCTCACCCTGGGCGAGCAGGCGTATTTCAGCACGCGCTTTCCGCCGGCCCCAAAAGTCGATGCACCGCTGATATTCGTCGGCTACGGCTTGAATATTCCCGAGAAGAATTACAATGATTTTGCGGGCTTGGATCTCAAGGGCAAAGTGGCCGTCATCCTCACAGGTTCGCCCGCCGACGTTCCCTCGGCGTTGAGTGCTCATTATCAATCGCGCGCCGAACGGTGGAAGGCGCTCAATGCTGCCGGTGCGATCGGCCTTATCTCGATTCAAAATCCGGCTTCCGTCGACTTACCGTGGGCACGATCATCGCTGAACCGCAATCATCCGAGCATGGATCTGGTCGGCCCGGAATTTGACGAGACCTCCGGCTCCAAACTCGCGGTCGCTTTCAATCCGGCCCATGCGGACCTGCTTTTGCAGGGAAGCGGGCATACGTTTGCAGAACTCGCGGTCCTCGGCAAGGATCGCAAGCCGCTGCCGCACTTTCCCCTGAAGGTGTCCGTCAGCGCCACAACCGTCACGCACTCGCGAGAGATCGATTCGACCAACATTGTCGCCCGGATTCCGGGAACCGATCCAAAGCTCAAGTCCGAATACGTAGTGCTATCCGCGCATATCGATCACGTCGGCATCGGCGAACCGATCAATGGCGATCGAATTTACAACGGCGCGATGGACAACGGATCGGGCAGCGCGTTGCTGCTCGACATCGCCCGTTCGCTGAAACAATCGCACACCTCGCTGAAGCGTTCGTTGTTGCTCGTGTGGGTGACGGGCGAGGAGAAGGGATTGTTGGGATCCAAGTATTTTGCCGAGCATCCGACCGTCGCGCCAAAATCCATGATCGCCGACATCAACACCGACATGTTCTTGCCGATCGTGCCGCTCAAGGTCCTCACCGTCTTTGGTCTTGCAGAGTCCGACTTAGGGGACCGCGTGCGGCAGGTCGGCGAACAGCTAAACGTGCAAATACAGCCAGATCCGCTGCCGCTGCTCAATGTATTCATCCGCAGCGATCAATATAATTTCGTTCGCCACGGCGTTCCCGCGCTCATGATCGATGTGGGTGCCGTTCCCGGCTCACCCGAGGCCGATACGATCAAGGCGTGGCGTACGGAGCGCTATCACGCGCCTTCGGATGATGCCAACCAGCCGGTCAATCTGGCGACGGCCGCAGGCTATGAGGAAGTCATCCGTGCACTGACTATCGAGGTTGCCAACGATCCCAGCCGGCCTCAATGGAAGCCGGATAGCTTCTTCCGGCGCTACGAGGTCGCGAGCCCCTAAGCCTTCGCATTATTCGCGCGAGCGATTCTCGGCGGTGTCAGGGGCGCGGGCACGCCGTCGATTTCTGTTGCACTGCAAAATGACGGTCGGCTTTCGCAGCAGACTCAAGCTAGGCCCGCTTTGCCAGCCAGGCTCAACAGTCTGGTTTACTTGCTGTTGCCGGGGAGATTCAAGTCCAGGGGCTTAACGGGCGCGATCGTGATCGCCTGACGTGCAGCGCCCCGCGGGGTCGAGACGCCAAAACTGCGTGGCGATTCACTCAACAGGCGGTCAAATAGTCCTCGCGAGCTCACGTCGCGATGCATCCAGGGGGTGCTCCATTGCAGGGATGGCGCGCCATGCTTGCCCGCTTGCAGGGACAGCGAACTGGCGCGGTTTTGCCACAAGGTCAGCAAGCGCAGACGATCTTGAGTTTTGAATTCCGCAATTTCGTGGGCAAGCGAGGTGTCCCGGCGAATCGGCGCGTCGATCACAGAGACTTCGCGGCTTGCGGGGTCAACATTCAAGAGACCGTGTTTTCGGGGCCGGAATTCGGTGGCCGAGAATGCTTGCTGATCCGCGCGGGCCGGCTCATAGGCAAATGGGGCTGGGAATAGATGCTCGGGCAGGCGTGCCTGAAATTTTTGCGCACCCACGTCGCGCGACGCCGGGACGTGTTGCGACTGATCGCCGGCGAACGCGTCGCACGGCAATAGGCCATAAAGCATGAGCATTACCGCCAGGCTTTCGCGAAGCCCGTTGCCATGCAACTGCCCCTGATCGCAGCCAGCCCCATCGAGAGGTTCCATAGCCGCATTTTCGCCGAACGGCTGCGGCGTGTTGCGGATCGCAACATAACGCCGCCAGATTTCCCGGTTATGTCGTGGCTGCGATGCGATGCTTGATCAGGGATCAGGCGCGCGGTATTGCTCTCGGCCCTTTTCCCAATTGCGTCCGTCGAAGGGTCTCACCGCCATGGATTCGATGCTGCCCTCGTCAATGCAGCGCACGTTGACGCTGATGCCATCGGGGTGAGAGCGGGGAATATAAAATGATTTCACACCGCAAACCGCGCAAAACAAGTGCTTTGCGGTACCCGTATTGAAGGTGTAGGTCGTGAGCGCGTCGCTGCCGCTCAGCAATTTGAATTGTTCCGCCGGCACGATCAAATGCAGAAATCCTACCTTGCGGCACATCGAACAGTCGCATTCGTCTGCTTGGATGGCAGCCGGTGCCATGACTTCGAAGCGGACGCGGCCGCAGTGACAGCCGCCGGTGTGAGTGCGCATCATGCTTTCCGATCCAACCGCTGCTCCAGCGGAATGTCCAGGCTCCGTCTTAGTGTTTGTGCTCTTGCGCCGCGAGATCGCTGAGCAAGGACATCAGTCGCTCAGGGTTGCCGGCCATGCCCACGTCGGTAATGTACTTGCCGTTCACGACGAAATCGGGCACAGCGGTGACGCGATAGCGCTGTACGAGCTGATCGGCACGCTGCAGCGCAGTTTCGACGTTCATGTCGCGATATGCCTTTTCGAAGGCGGCATCCGACAGGCCCACCTTCTTGATGAAGGCGAGCTGCGTGCGTTCCGCTGCTGCGGTGTTGGTGGGATCAGCGCCGATCAACGGGTCGCCGTTCACCTGTATTTCCTTGAAGATCTCGCCGTGCAGGTCGTTCAATTTGCCCATGCTGTCCAGCGTGTAGAAAAGCCGCGCCAAGGATCGTTGACCCTCGTTCCATTGCACCGGCACTCGGGCAAAGGTGACATAGGCCGGCTTGTTCTTGAGCCAGGCCGAAAGCGTCGGCTCGAGCGCGTTGCAATGCGGACAGGCATACCAAAAAAACTCCAGCACTTCGATCTGGCCGCCGCCGACGTTGGTCGGCTGCGCCGGGACAATGCGCGTGTAATTCACCCCGTCCTGCCACTGAATACCAGTGGCCGCAGCGGCCGTGGTGGTGGAGGTCGCAGCGGCAACGGTCGAAGCCACTGCCGCCAGCAATCTATTCTGGGAACTGGTGTCTCCCGGCAGCTCCTCAACCGATTCGGAGCCGTCTTCGTTGAGATGCGTCATCGTCAAAGGCTTCGCAGCGTCGGCCGCGGTCTTGCCAGGTACGGCCGGTGCCGTGGTGTTCACCGCGGGGGCGGTGGCGGGCGCCGGTGCCTTCTCGGGAGCGAGACCCGACGGCTCCTGCCGGCCACAGGCCGTCAAGAGCAGCGCAACGCCAAGCGCCAACAACGGCGGCGCGAGAAGTCGCATCAGCGTATTCCTTGCACGTACGACGCAAGATTTCGAATGTCGTCGGGAGAGAGGCGCTTGGCGATGGTCTGCATGATGCCATTGGGCCCCGTCGTCCGAGTGCCCGAGGCATAATCATTGAGCTGTTTGACGACGTAGGTGGACTGTTGACCGCGCAGCGCCGGAAATTTCGCCGGTTCGTTGCCTTTGCCGGTCGCCCCGTGGCAGGCCATGCACGCCGGAATTCCGCGCGCAAGATCGCCGCCCCGATACAATTTCTCCCCCGCCTGCCAGTAAGAGGGGTCCGCTTCCAGTCCGGTATTGGTCAAGCTGTCGAAATACATGCCGAGATCGGCCATGTCGCCGGCCGTCAAATTTGCGGCCATCGGCATCATGACTGGGCTCGCGCGCTTGCCGGTCTTGAAGTTATTGAGCTGGTCGGCAATGTAATCAGCGCCGATCCCAGCAAGGCTGGGCCATTCCGGATTGGTGCTGTTGCCGTTGGCACCATGACAGGCCTGGCAGGTGGCGGCCTTGGTAGCGCCGGCTTCAACGCTGGGCGCGGGGATCGCAAGGGTCGTGACGAGAGTGCCGGAAAGTGTTGCTGCGAGAATCCAAAGCCGCTTCATGACGCCCTAATACCCCATTTTATGTGACCTGCTGTCGACCCTAAATTGTACACTAGAGTCAATAATTTGCGTCCCGCCGGTGTCCATGACGACCTATTCCAACGTGAAGTTCATGACCAGCGCGGCCGAAGCGCATCAGCTTGCGGCAGATTCGGGCAGAGAAATCGCCTTTGCCGGCCGTTCCAATTCGGGCAAGTCCACCGCCATCAACGCCATCACGCAGCGCGCCGGTCTCGCTCGCGTCAGCCGCACGCCGGGGCGCACCCAGCTGATCAATTTTTTTGAGCTGGCGCCCGAGCGGCGGTTAGTGGACCTGCCGGGGTACGGATACGCCAAGGTACCCGAGCGGGTTCGCCTCCACTGGCTGGCTCTGATGGAGCATTACTTCAACGTGCGCGAATCGCTGGTGGGCTTGATGCTAATCGTCGACAGTCGCCGGGGCTTGAGCGCACAGGACGTCGCGATGCTCGAGTGGATTCTGTCGAGAGGTCGCTTCGCGCATGTTTTGTTGACAAAAGCCGACAAACTGAACCGGCGCGATTCGCTGCGCGTACTCAAGGAAACTATGGCAGCCGGAGCAGATGCTGCGGTATCCGCGCAACTGTTTTCAGCGCATAAAAGTCAGGGCATCGAGGAAGCGCGCGAGGTGATGGACCGGTGGCTTCATCCGTAAATAAAAAAGCCCCGATGGACGCTTGTGGCAACCATCGGGGCAGACCAACCCGGCATGGGGATGACAAACCGGGTCATGCTCGCTCAGGGAGAAGAGCGAGGAGCGTCTTAAACGCTCATTTGGTTAGATGGGGATGGTCCTCAAAAGTTCCAGTCCTTTGAAAGCAGTTTTTTTTTCCTGCTGCATCCGCAACAGGCATGTCCACCAATACCGCGATATTGCGCCAATTTTTGCGCTAGCGCACGCGTTTAATGCGCCTCATCCCAGTTACGGCCAACCCCTACGTCCACCTTGAGCGGAATCGACAAATCCGCGGCGCGGATCATGTGTGTCCGTGTTTGTCCTACGATTGTCTCGACCGCCTCATCAGCGACTTCCAACACCAGCTCATCGTGCACTTGCATGATCAATCGCGCGGGAATGCGCGAACTTTGCAGCCAAGAGTCCACCTCGATCATCGCGCGCTTGATGATGTCGGCCGCGGTGCCCTGCATGGGCGCATTGATGGCGCTGCGTTCGGCGTATTGGCGCAGTGCAGCGTTACGTGACTGAATTTCCGGAAGATAGAGCCGACGGCCGAACACTGTCTCCACAAAGCCCTTTTCGCGCGCTTGGCGGCGCGTCTCCTCCATGTAACGCCTGACGCCGGGATAGCGTTCGAAATAAAGGTCCATGTATTTCTGCGCATCGCCGCGCGGGATGCCCAATTGCCGGGCCAGCCCGAAAGCGGACATGCCGTACATGAGGCCGAAATTGATGGCCTTCGCCGAGCGCCGCTGATCGGCGCTGACCTCCGCCAGCGGCGTGCTGAACACCTCCGCGGCGGTCGCTTGATGAACGTCGCGATCCTCCGCGAACGCACGCAGCAGACTGGCGTCGCCCGACAAGTGCGCCATGATGCGCAGTTCGATCTGCGAATAGTCCGCGGCGACGAGCGAGTGGCCGGGCGGTGCTATGAACGCCTGCCGGATGCGCCGGCCTTCCTGCGTGCGGATCGGGATGTTCTGCAGATTCGGATCCTGCGACGACAGTCTGCCAGTCGCGGCCACCGCTTGATGATAGGAAGTGTGAATGCGTCCGGTGCTCTGGTTGATCTGCAGCGGCAGGTTGTCGGTGTACGTGGACTTGAGCTTCGCCATGCCGCGATATTCCAAAATCAACTTCGGCAACGCATAGGTCTCGGCGAGTTCCTCGAGCACGTCCTCGGCGGTCGAGGGCTGACCGGTCGGCGTCTTGCGCATCACCGGGATGCCAAGCTTGCCGAACAGAATTTCCTGCAGTTGTTTCGGAGAGTCGACGTTGAAGGCGCCGCCGGCTTCCTTGTGTGCCAGCGCCTGCAGCTCCAGCATGCGCGACGCCAGCTCGGCGCTCTGCGTCTTCAGCAACCCGCGGTCCACGAGCACCCCGGCGCGCTCCATGCGGAACAGCACAGGCACGAGCGGCTGCTCGATGTTCTCGTAGACGAATTTCAATCCGGGAACGGCTTCTATCTGCGGCCATATCGCCTGATGCAGCTGCAGCGTGATGTCGGCATCTTCGGCTGCGTATTCCGCGGCCCGATCGACGTCCACTTGATTGAAGGTTATTTTCTTCGCGCCCTTGCCCGTGAGGTCTTCGAACTGGATCGTCTTGACGCCAAGATATCTCACGGCGCTGGCATCCATATCGTGGCGCGTCGCGACACTGTTCAGCACGTAGGATTCCAGCATGGAGTCGAAGCGCTGGCCATTGAGGGCAATGCCGTAGTTGGCCAGTACGTGCGCGTCGAACTTAAGATGATGGCCGAGCTTGGCCTTCGTCATATCCTCGAGCACCGGCTTCAATGCCTGCAGCACCTTGTTGCGATCGAGCTGATGCGGCGCGCCGGCGTAGTCGTGTCCCAGCGGCACATACGCGGCTTCCCCCGGCGCGGCCGCGAACGACACCCCGACGATTTGCGCCCGCATATAGTCCAAGCTGTCGGTTTCGGTATCGAATGAGATGAGCGGCGCAGCGGCGAGCTTCCTCAGCCAGAGCTCGAGCTCCTCTTCCGACATCACCCTGTGATAGTCGCGCGGCGGCGGAGTGCTTACCACGGCAACCGCCGCTGCAATCTGCGCGCCGCCGGCGCTGCTGCTCTCGGCCACGACGACGTCCACCTCGGCCGCGCCCTCAGCGGCGCTCGGTTCGGGCGCGGCGCCCAAGGATTTGAGCAGTGCCCGTAATTCCATGCGCGTGTACAACTCGCGCAGACGCGGCACGTCGGGCGCGCCGGGGCTCAATTGCTCGGCCGTCACCTCCAGTGCCAGCGTGGTATCGATGGTGGCGAGCTTGCGCGACAACTCCAGCATCGGCAGCTCGTTGCGCAAATTGTCTCCGACCTTGCCGGCGATCTCGGCGGCATGCGCGATCAAGGTGTCGAGCGTGTGATATTGATTCAGCCACTTCGCGGCGGTCTTCGGGCCCACGCTCGTGATGCCGGGAATGTTGTCGGAGGTGTCGCCGACCAGCGCCAGGTAATCGACGATCTGCTCCGGAAACACATCGAACTTTGCCTTGACGCCGATGCGGTCGAGACGCGTGTTGCTCATGGTGTTGAGCAATTCGACATTCGGCCCCACCAACTGCGCCATGTCTTTGTCGCCGGTGGAAATCAGCACTTTGAAGCCGGCGTCCGCGCCCTGCTTTGCGAGGGTGCCGATCACATCGTCGGCTTCCACGCCGGGCACGCGCAACAGCGGCACGCCCATCGCGCCGACCACATCGTACAGGGGCTGCACTTGAGCTCTGAGATCATCGGGCATCGGAGTGCGATGCGCCTTGTATTGATCGAAGAGATCGTCCCTGAAAGTACGGCCCGGCGCATCGAACACCACCGCGATGCGATCCGGTACTTCTTCCTTGATCATTTTGTTCAGCATGTTGAGCACGCCCAGCACGGCGCCGGTCGGTTCGCCGCGCGAGTTGCTCAGGGGCGGCAGCGCGTGGAAGGCGCGGTACAGATAGCCGGAGCCATCGACCAGGATTAATTTGCGTGCGCTCATGATCGCAACACTCGAGCTAGGTCAGGTCTGCGGGCGACGGAGTGCTCGGGGAAGTGGTCGCTGGTGCGGGCGGTGCGGGCGGCGCAGGCGCAGGGCCCGTTGTTGAACCGGCACCTTCGGGGGTTGGACTCGCCGCTCCGCTTCCATTTGCAGGCGCGGGCTTCGCGCCCGGCAGAGTGGGAACAGTCCGCTTGTGCTTTTGCGCATCAGGCATGACCAGAGGGCCTTTTTGACCGCAACCGAGGACTCCTCCCGCGAGGCAGACCAGGAGCAAAAGTTGCACGAATTTCATGTTGCGAGTATACCCGCGCCGGCGCGCGCTGAGTTGAATCGGAACTTCTGTCAACGCCTCCCGGTCGAATGCGTTAGTCAAAGCGGAGGTTTTTTATGCGGAAATTCAGGATCCTTGGGGCTTTTCTGGCGATTGCGGCGTGCGGCGCTTCGGGTGCGGCCTTCGCGGACAATCCTCTGGGATTTTATGTCGGCGCCGGCGTCGGCGAATCGCAGATCAGAAGCGATGACTCTTACTATGGCTATCCCGGCTACTACAACGATTATCAATTCGCCTGGCAAGGGATCATCGGTATCCGGCCGATCAGACTGATCGGGCTCGAGGCCGAGTACATCGATTTCGGCCAACCTTATCGGCACAACGGCCGTTATGATTTCAACGTTTCCGGCAGCGATTCCCACCCCACGGCTCCCGCGCTGTTCGCGGTGGGTTACCTGCCGCTGCCCTTGCCGTTCATCGATGTCTTTGCCAAGGCCGGTGCTGCGCGCTTGTCCACCAACCTCACTGACTTCGTTCAGCAGCCTTGCGTCGCCGGAGGGCCGTGTCCGTATTTCGTACCCACGGATCGTCGCCAAGTCATCAACACGAGATTCGCCTACGGCGCGGGAGTGCAGTCCAAATTCCCCTTCGGATTGATTGTCCGCGGCGAATATCAACGCATCAGTTCGCAGTACGGAGACCCCGACGCACTGCTGGTGAGCGCGTTGTTTCAGTTCTGACGAGGCGCTTCTTCAAACAGTAATTGCGCAAGTTCGTGCCGGCGCGGTCGCCCGAAACGGGCGCCGCCCCTTATACTGACGCGCATGACAAATTCTTGTTCGCGCGTATACACGGCATTTCTGGGCGGTGCCTGCATCGCAATGGTCCTCGCCGGCTGCGTCCAGACGAAATTCGTGACGGCGCCGCGCGAAGAACGCGAGGAACCCGAAGAAGCGGCGCCGCTCGCCGTGACTCGCGCGCTGCGCAGCGACATCGAAACCATCGTGGTTATTTATGCGGAGAATCGCGCCTTCGACAATTTGTACGGGAATTTTCCGGACGCGCGAAACTTGAGCGAAGTCATCGATGGCGATGGCCGTCCGTTGCCGGGGTATCATCCGCAATTGGACCGCGACGGCAGCGTGTTGGCCGTTCTTCCGCCCAGCTGGGGCGGCGTCACCGCGGCGGGGGTCACACCGGTGGTCACGCAACAGCAGAGCGCCGGCCTGGCGAACGCGCCGTATTCCATCGAGCATGGATTCACCGCGCAAGCGCAGGCCACATTGACGACCAACACCGTGACGCGCGATTTGTGGCATCGCTTTTACGAGCACCAAATGCAAATCGACGGCGGCAAGAACGACGGCTTTGCCGCGTGGTCGGACGCCGGCGGTCTGGCGCTGGGACATTACGACTATAGCGGTTCCGCGCTGTACGCCCTGGCGCTGGAATTCGTGCTCGCCGATAACTTCTTTCAAGGCGCATTCGGCGGATCGTTTCTAAATCATCAATACCTGATTTGCGCCTGCGCCCCGGAATATCCCAACGCCGATAGCGCCGCCGCGAAGCCGTCGATTGCGGTGCTGGAAAAGAATGCCGACGGCGGCTACTTGCCGCGGCTGAAAACCGCTGCCACGCCCCCGGCCTCGGCCCTCGACGAACCGCCGACATTCGCCAGGAGCGGGGATATCGCGCCGCTCAATTATTTCGGCGACGGCAAGTTCTACGCGGTCAACACCATGCAGCCTCCGTACCAACCGAGCCGCAACAAGCCCGCGGCCGGCGATGCCAGCTTTGCCTACGCGGATCCGAACAATGCGACGACGCTGCCGCCGCAAACTCAGCGCACGATCGGCGATGCGCTGGATGCGAAAGGCGTCGCGTGGGCATGGTATGCAGGTGCATGGAACGCCGCCGTGAAAGACGGCACGCGCCCGCCGTCGAAAAAGCGCGAAGTCATCTACGCGCCGGAGACCGCGGGCGGCAATCCCGATTTCCAGGCTCATCACCAGCCCTTCAATTATTACGAGCGCTTCGATCCGCAAACGCACGCGGCACAGCGTGCGGCGCATTTGAAGGATTACTCTGATCTTCTGGCGGCCATCGCAGCCGGTCAACTGCCGGCGGTGGCCTTCTACAAGCCGCAGGGCAATTTGAACCAGCACGCCGGCTACGCGTCGATCGCCGAGGGCGATGCGCACATCGCCGATCTGGTCGCGAAGCTGCGCGCAAGCCCGCAATGGAATCACATGCTGATCGTGATCACGTACGATGAGTTCGGCGGTGCGTGGGATCACGTTGCCCCTCCCGCGGGTGATCTGCTGGGCCCGGGCACGCGCATTCCAGCGTTGATCATTTCTCCCTTCGCGCGACACGGCGCGGTGGATCACACGCAATACGACACGGAATCCATTCTGCGGCTGATCACGCGCCGCTTCGACCTCGAAGTGCTGCCGGGGATCGTCCAGCGCGACGCCGCGCTCGTCGCGCATGGCGAACCCCCGATGGGCGATCTTACCTACGCACTCGATCTGCCCTGACCGCGGCGCACTCACACCGCTCCCTGGCACCGGCGAGGAGGCTCACGTGGAATGCTCCGGCAGGTTCCTTAGTTGTGCTTCACGGGCGGCGGTGTGCCGGGCGGGGCCTTGGGCGGCGCGTTGGCGGCTTCGGCGCTCACCACGTTCACGTCGAAAATCAGCAGCGAATTGGCCGGGATTTTCGCCTGCGTTCTCGGCCCATAGGCGAGTTCGGGCGGTACGAACAATTGCCATTTCGCACCCGGCTTCATGAGCACCAGGGCCTCCTGCCAGCCCTTGATGACGCCGTTCACGGGAAAAGTCGCAGGCACGCCGCGCGAATACGAGCTGTCGAACTCGGTACCATTGATGAGCTTGCCGCGGTATTCCACGGTCACCGTATCGGTATTGGCGATGGGCGGCGCTTTTTTATCTCCGGCGGCGAGAATCTTATATTGCAATCCCGAGGCGGTGGTGATCACGCCTTTTTCCTTGCCGTTTTTCGCCAGGAATTCCTTTGCCGCGGTTGCATTGCGCGCGGCCATGGCCTCGCCTGACGATCGTGCGTAGGCCTGCAGCTGCTGTTGATCGGCGGCTGAAGGCGTCTTGCCCTGCAAGCCGTCATTGATGCCTCGGATAACCGCATCGGGCACGACGCCGTCGGGGGTGATGCCCGTGTTGTGCATTTGCGCGCCAAAATTTAGACCGATCAAATAGCTGATTTGATCGGGCGTCGGCGCAGGTCCCGGATCCGCACCCGGCGCCGTGGTCGGCGGCGGTTTCACGGCCGGCGGGGGAGTTTGAGCTTCGCCAAGTGCCGCGACCGCAACCAATACCACGAGGCTGACCGCGTGGCGCCATAATCTAACGGTGGGATTTTTCATGCGGCGAAAGATACCTCTCTTGAGGTGACAATTGCCAGCGCAAATTTTACGGTGTGAGCGCGCCGCGCTTGATCACGGCCATGGTGATGCGCGAAATACAAACCAGCTTTTGCGAGCTGTCTACGATCTCGATCGACCAGACCTGCGTCCGGCCGCCCAAGTGCACCGCCCGCGCCGTGCCGGTGACCAACCCGCTGCGCGCCGCGCGCACGTGATTGGCGTTGATTTCCTGTCCGACGACTTGGTACTCGTCCGCATCGACGCACATGGCCGCACCCGTGCTTCCCAATGTTTCGGCAAGCGCCACGGATGCGCCGCCATGCAGGAGTCCGTAAGGCTGCACGGTGCGTGTATCCACGGGCATCGTGCCGCGGATGAAGTCGGCGCCGATTTCGGTGAACAAAATACCGATATGCCCGACCAGCGTTGCCTGCGTGTTGCCGTTCAATTCCTCGAGACTTCGCAGACTGCGCCAGATGCTCATTCGTTGTCCTTGAGTTTTGCGGCCACCTGTCGGTAGGCCTCGCGAAAGGGGATGCCTTCCTTGGCCACCAGCGCATTCGCCTCGGCGGCGGCGTGAATCGAGGGATCGAGCCGGATATTTTCCGGCCGGAACCGCACGCCGCCGAGGGCGCTCGGCAAAATGGCCAGCGTCTGCAGGCAGGAATCGATGCCGCGAAACAACGGCGGCTTGATCAGCTGCAAATCCCGATGATAACCGGAGGTCAGTTTTTGCGTGATGCTCAAGACCTCATTGAGCGCCGCCTGGGCGACGGCGCTGCGGCCGCGCATCAGCTCGAACACATCGGGATTGCGTTTTTGCGGCATGATCGAAGAGCCGGTGGTAAAGGCCTCCGGCAGACTGACATAGCCGAATTCTTGCGAATAAAACAGCACGAGATCCGCTGCAAGCCGGCCCAGGTCCTGCGTGAGCAACGTGATCTCGAACAACAGCTGCGCCTCGGCTTTGCCGCGCGACAATTGCACCGCTGTGACCGGCTCTTGGGTGACCGAAAATCCCAGACGGCGGCGCGTCGCATCCCGATCGATATCGAGATTCGGCGTGCCGAAACCGGCGGCGGAGCCCAGCGGATTTTTGCCGATGCGGCGCTGTGTGAGCTGCAAACCTTCCGCATCGTCGTTAAATTCCGCGGCAAAACCCAGCGCCCAGAGCGCGACGCTGCTCGCCATGGCCTGCTGCATGTGTGTGTAGCCCGGAAGCTCCTGTTCGCCGTGACGCGCTGCCAACGCTTGCAGGGCGGCGGCCACCGCGAGCGCCCCCGCGCTAAGGGCTTCGGCGGCGTCGCGCATGTATAGCCGCAAGGCAGCCAGCACCTGATCGTTTCTCGAGCGGCCGGCGTGCAGACGGCCGCCGGTGGCGCCGATGCGCGCGGTGAGCAAATTCTCGATGGCCGTCTGGCAATCCTCCTGCTCCAGTGAAATACGCCACTTGCCTTGCGCGTGCTCCTCGCCGATCGCGGTCAAGGCGTCGCGAATCGCTCGCAGATCGGCCGGCGACAACAGTTTTTGTTCTTCGAGCATTTCCGCGTGCGCGATGGAGGCGCGAATGTCGTAGGCAACCAAGCGATTGTCCAGGGAGTGGTCATCGCCCGCGGTATATTCGAGCACCCGCGCGTCGAGCGACCCTCCCTTGTCCCAGAGGCGTGTCATGAGCGGATCATTGCTGCGCGAGTTGTTCCGCCGGACTCAACGCCTTCAGGTCCGCGACCACGAGGGTGCCGGTGCCCTCGTTCGTGAAAACCTCCGCCAGCAAACTGTCGGGGGCTTTATAGCTGATCACATGCACGCGGCGCACGCCGCTGCGAATCGCGCTCTCGATGGCCGTGGCCTTGGGCAGCATGCCGTCCTTCAGGCTGCCCTGGTCGCGCAGGCGCTTCAATCCCAAGATATCCGTGTACGAAATGACGGAACCCGGTTCCTCCACACGCTCCAGGATGCCCGGCGCACCTGTGCACAGCACCAGCTTTTCCGCCGAGAGAGCGCCGCCGATCGCCGCGGCGACCGTGTCGGCGTTGATGTTGAGCAAGATGCCATTGGCATCCGCGGACAGCGGGCTGACGACCGGCATCAGGCCGATCTCCAGGAGTTTCTCGAGCACGGCCGAGTTGACCGAGTCGATGTCGCCGACGAAGCCGTAGTCCACGGCCTCGCTCGAGCCGGCGAGCATCACCGGAGGGCGCTTGTGGGCGCGAATCAATCCCGCATCGACGCCGCTCAAGCCGATCGCCTCGATATCAAGCGCGCGGCAAATCGCCAAGATCCGTGTGTTGATGAGACCGTTGAGCGCCATGGCGGTCACGTCGATCGATTTCTGGTCGGTTACGCGCCGGCCATTGATCATGCGGGTATCGATCCCGAAGGTCGCCTGCAAATTATCCAGCTGCGGACCGCCGCCGTGCACCAGCACGGTCTTGATGCCGACCTGGTGCAAGATGGCGACTTGCTCGATCAAACCGCGCGTCGACGCCTCGTCGCTGAAGACCGCGCCGCCCGCCTTGATGACGAAGATCTTGTTCTTGTACATGCGGATGTACGGCGCGGCGCTCTTCAGCGCTCGCACCGCAACCGACGGATCGGGTCGACTCATAATCATCTAAGAATACTCCGCTTGGGCTATTGGCCGGATCGTCAGACAGGCTCTTGGGCCAACATGCGGTGCAGTACAGCCATCTGCACCGGCATGCGGTTGAACGCCTCGCGCTTCACCACCGCGCGCGGACCGTCGAGAACTTCGTCGGCCACCGCGACATTGCGGCGCACGGGCAGACAATGCATGAGTTTTGCGTCGGGCAGGGCGCGTTCAAACCAGCGCTCGCGTACGCACCATTCCGAGAGGTCCGCGCGCAAGCGCGAGTCGGCCTCTACATCGCCGTAGTACGCGGTGGTGCCCCATTCCTTGGCATAGACCACGCTGGCGCCGGTCAGGGCCGCGTTGCGATCCGAAGTCTCGCTCAAGGAACCACCGGCGTCGCACGCCGCCAGGCGCGCCTTCTCCATCACCTGCTGCGGCAAAGCGAATCCCTCCGGACGCAATACCACGACTTCCATGCCGCGCATGGCGGCCATGTGCACCGTGGCCGCCGGCACGGCCAGCGGCAATGCCTTGGGATGATACGCCCAGCTCAAGACGAATTTGGCGCGTGTCGGAATCTTGAGCTCGTCCATCGTGCGCCAATCCGCCAAGGCTTGGCAGGGATGATTCATCGCGGATTCCATGTTGATCAGCGGCTTGTCGCACAGCTTGTCGATCATGCCGAACAGCGTTTCATTCAAGTCGCTGTCCAGATTCTTGCCGTCGGCAAATGCGCGCACGCCGAGCACGTCGCAGTACGACGCCAACGCCGGAATGCCTTCGCGGATGTGTTCCGCGGCGGCGCCCTTCATGATGGCGTTCGGCCGCGTTTCCAGCTGCCACGTGCCCAATCCCGGGTTGATCACGAAGGCGCTGCCGCCGAGGCGCGCCATCCCGGCTTGAAAGGATGCCAGCGTGCGCAGCGACGGGTTGAAGAACACCAAACCGAGGATCTTATTCGCCAGCGCCCGCGGCTCCGGCTTATCCTGCAGCGCCTGCGCCAAGGCCAGCAAATCGAGTACTTGCTCGCGGCTAAAATTAGCGAGGTCGAGGAAGCGCTTCATGCCGAGATTTTCGCCAGCGCATCGCTCAAGGTATCCACGTGGCCTTCGTTCAAGATGTAGGCGGGCAGCAGGCGCAGGATATGCGGATCGCCGCTCGTACCGGTGAGGATGTTCTTCGCCATGAGGGCCGCCTGAACTTCCTTGGCGGGACGCGAGGTTTTCAAGCCCAATAAAAATCCGGCCCCTTGCACGCCCGTGATCGGACCGATGACGCAGCTCGAGCGAATGTAGGCGGAGACCTGGCGGACGTTGGCCATCAGGCCTTCCGACTCAATGGTATCGATCACCGCTTCAGCCACTGCGCAAGCCATCGGTCCGCCGCCGAATGTTGTGCCCATGTCGTCGTACTTCAATTGACCGGCAATACGCCGCGATAGCAGCAGGGCGGATACCGGGAAACCATTGCCCAACGCTTTTGCCGCGGTAATGACGTCAGGGGCGACCCCGTAATAATTCGCGGCGAACGGCGCACCCGTGCGGCCCACGCCGCATTGTACTTCGTCGAATATCAATACCGCGCCGACTTCGTCGCAGCGCCGGCGCAGCGCCTCCAGCATGGGCTTGCCCACATCGTAGGCGCCGCCGACCCCCTGGATCGGTTCCACGATGACTGCCGCGGTTTCGCGGTCGATGTGCTGTGCGACCGCACCCGGGTCATCGCGCGGCGTGAAACGTACGTCGAATGGCGTGCGCGGAAAGCCGTACCATTTTTCGAGCGCGCCCCAGGTCACGGCGCCCGCGGCGGCGGTGCGGCCGTGGAAACTCTGCTCGAGCGCGACCGCCTTAGCGCGTCCGGTGATCTTGAATGCCAGCTTCAGAGCGTTTTCGTTGGCCTCGGCGCCGCTGTTCACCCAGAATACCGTGTCGAGCCCAAGACCCACGAACTTGGTCAGGCGCGCGGCGGCGCGCTCGCGAATGACCATCGGCAGGGCATTGGTTTGAAACGCCATCTGCCGCGCTTGGCGTTCGAGCGCCGCAAGCCAGCGCTGGTGTCCGTAGCCCAAGCCCGCAACCGCGTGGCCACCGTAGAAGTCCAGCACCTTGCGCCCGTCGCGCGCATACAGCCATACGCCCTCGCCGTGCGCCACCTCGATGGGATACTGCGCAAATACTTGCGCCAAGTGAGTGGCGTGCGCCGCCGTGGTGGGATTTGTCGCTGCCATATTGCTAGGTCCATCCCGGTGCGGGCGTGGTGAGGCCAGTGGTCTCGGCCAGCCCTAGTAGCCGGTTCATCCACTGGATGGCGCCGCCGGCGGCACCTTTGTTGAGATTGTCGACAACCGACATCACGGCGATGGAATTGCCGTTGGTGACGGCGCTCAAGTTCGCATAGTTGCTCGTCGCCACATCCTTGACGCGCGGCGCTGTCGCTGCGACGCGCACGAACGGACAATCCTGGTAGTAGGACTTCAAGGCTTCCAGCGCGCCCGCCGTCGAGATCGACCTCTTCAAGCTGGCTTGCACGGTGACGTGGATGCCGCGCGCGAAAGGGCCCGAATGCGGCACGAAATTAAAGTCGGCCTCGATGCCGGTGGCGAGCTTCGCGCAGGCGGCGATCTCAGGGACGTGACGATGGCTGAGCGCGCCATAGCTGTACAGATCGCTGTGCCGATGCGGATGATGCGTGGCCTCCACGGGCTTGCGGCCCGAACCCGTGCTGCCGGTGATACCGGTGACGAAAAGACGCGTGTCCGTCAGGCCCAGCGCCAGCAACGGGACGCTGGCGAGCAGCGTTGCGGTCGCGAAACACCCCGGATGCGCGACGTGCGGTGTCGGCGATTTCGAAAGATGCTCCGGCACGGCACAGGTGAATTCGCGAATTCTGGCGGGGGCGCCGTGCGCGTGCTTGTAGACCGCTTCGTAGGCGGCCTGGCTGGCATAGCGAAAGTCTGCGGAGATGTCCACGCAATGCACGCGAGTGCCCGCCGCCGTCGCCGCCGCCAGCAAGCGATCGACGAGGGCGGCCGAAACGCCGTGCGGCGCGGCGGAAAACAACGCCGACACCGGTTCACGGCGAATCACGGCGTGCAGCTCGTCGGGCGCCGCAAATTTAAGATCAGGATAGGCGCTGCGCAGATGGGCGAATGCGTCCGCGACCGGCGCGCCGGGCTGGCTGTCGGACAGAATTGCAGCGACTTGAAGCTGCGGATGACCCGCGATCAGGCGCAAAAGCTCGCCGGCCACATAGCCGGTGCCGCCGAGCACAATGGCCGGCGTCGGGGCGCTCATTCGCCGACCACTTTTGATTCGCGCACATTGCGCAGTCCCAGGCACGCGATGATGTGATCGCCGAGATCCGCAGGATGGCTGATGGCGTTGAAGGCCTCGACGTTCATTTGCTCGCGGATGATTTCGATGCCCACCTGATTGTCGGTCGCCGGGCCCGTGACCGCACAGGGTTCGATGCCGAAACGCTCGCGCAGCAGTTTGACGCCGCCCCAGGCCGCGACGGGATCGTTCGCCGACAGCACCACCGCGGTGAGCGCGGCCTTGATGTCCGGCTGTTGCAAGATCGATTCCACGCCATAGGTTCCGAGCAGGCCGTCGCCCAACTCGAACACGATGGCGTCGGGCTGTCCCGCTGACATCTCCGTGAGCATGGTTCGCGTGAGCGCAGGTCCGCATTTCGCCGTCGTCGTCACGATGCCAAGATCGGTGAACAGCATGGTGCGGCGGGCGCCCGAATCCTCGAAGGCCATGACGTCGCGGCGCAGGGATACGCCCGTGGCCTTGAACGCGTCGACCACCAGGCCGCGATGGCGCATGCGCGCAATGATGGCCGCGGCGGCTGCGGTCTTGCCGGCTTCCATGCAGGTGCCGGCGAGGGCCACCACCGGCACGCCGCGCGCGTCCAGCGGTGCGTCGTAGTCCAGCGCCTTGTACCCGACCTTGGCGGGGACACCGATGCGCTCGCCCAAGTAGGGGAAAGTCAGGACAGTGCCCAGGACCTTGCAATCGAAGGGCTTGCCTTTATCCTGCGTCGCCGAATCGCAGATCCCCAGCACGCCGCCGATGTTGAGCATTTGAATGATGTCGCCGGGTTTGAGCGCCGCAGGAATGTGGCCGGAATAACCAAACAAGGCTTTGCGATGCCCCAACGCGCCGACCACGATATCGCCGCGAACCACTTTCGCCATGCGTCCGCTGATCAGCTCCAAGGTGTTGTAGTTGGCCTTGTTGTTGAGAATCTCGACCACGAGCACCAGGCCTTCCTCGCAGGGGATTTCCGGAGCGATTCGCAATTCGTGCGACAGGCCGCACGCCTGCGTCACCGAGGCGATTTTATCAACGACCATCGTGCGCATGCTGTTCATGATTGGCTCGCTCCCGCGCGCTTGTAAAACACTCCGGTCAGCGCCAGCATTTTCGAATAACCCAGCGCATCGGTCGGCGTCCATTCGCCCGCGGACTCGCCATACACGCCTTTTGACGCGGCCATGAGGGAGTAGGGCGAAGTCACGCCTTCGACGAACACGGATCCCGGCCGGAACAGCATTTTCACCTCGCCGCTGACGCGAGTCTGCGAGGATTTGAGCAGCGCCTCGATGTCCCGGCACACCGGATCCAGGTGTTGACCTTCATGCACCAAGTCGCCGTACGGCTGCGCGACGCTTTCCTTGATGCGAGACTGCCTGCCGGTCAGCACGAGCTTTTCAAGTTCGCGATGCGCGGTCAGCAACACTTCAGCGGCGGGCGCTTCAAAGGCGACGCGGCCCTTGGTGCCGATCACCGTATCGCCCAAGTGGATGCCGCGGCCGATGCCGAAGGGACCGGCAAGCGTTTCGAGTGCTTCGATGACGGCCACCGCGGACAGACGCCGGCCGTCGAGACTCTCCGGCACCCCTTGTGTAAAGCCGACCGAATGGCGCTCGGGAGAGCGCGGATGCGTGAAGGCATCCTTGGAGAGCACCCAGGCATCGTCTGGGATGCTGCCCTGGGAGGTGAGGGTTTCCTGGCCGCCGATGGTGACGCCCCAGAGACCGCGATTCACTGAATATGCAGCGCCGAACGGCGGCACGGGCAGATTGTGATCCTGAAGATACTTGAGCTGTTCAGGCCGCTTGAACGCGCGGTCCCGCACCGGCGCGATGATCTCAAGGTCGGGCGCCAAGGTGCGCAGTGCGACTTCGAAGCGCACTTGGTCATTGCCCGCCGCTGTGCAGCCGTGAGCGACCATTTTGGTCCCGAGAGACAGCGCCATTTGTGCAATCGTCTGCGCCTGCAGCACGCGCTCGGCGCCGACACACAACGGATACACATTGCCGCGGCGGACATTGCCCATGATCAAGAATTTGAGCACCTGCTCAAAATACGCGGTCTTTGCGTCAATCAAATGATGCGCGATGGCGCCCAACCGCACTGAGCGCTCGGCCAGCGATTTGGCCGCGTGCGCGTCGATGCCGCCGGTATCCACGGTCACGGTGATGACGGGGCGTTGATAGGTGTCCTTCAGCCACGGGACGCAGAACGACGTATCGAGGCCGCCGGAAAATGCCAAGAGAATGGGCTCGGCGCCTTGGCCGGAAGTGGATGTCATGAGATTTAGCGTCCGAAGAGGGCGAGCAGGCGATCGCTCAGCTTGCGCTGCGCCGCCACGCCCGAGGTAGCAATGAAAATCGTGTCATCGCCGGAAATGGTGCCGACCACCTCCGGCCATTGAGCGGAATCGATGGCGACCGCGACGCTTTGCGCCGAGCCAATGGTCGTCTTCAACACGGTGAGGTTGGTGCCTGCCGTGAGACGCGCGCTGACAAACTGCTTCAGTGCCGCAAAGTCGTTCTTGGGCGTAAGCGCCGTCTCGGGCAGCACGTAGCGATCGCCCATCTTGGCGACGCCGAGCTCGCGCAGATCCCGGCTCACACTGGACTGCGTGGCGATGTGACCCAGCTTGCGCAGCAGATCCACCAGTTCGGTCTGACGCCCGACATGCTGCTCGCGGATGATTTTCGCGAGCATGGTTCGGCGCGCCGGCGCATTGTTGTGTTCGGGCTCGGACCTGAGCATTTCTCGACCCTTGCATAAAATTGCAGACATCCTGCATAAAAATGCAGTGACTGTCAACTGCGGGAACAAACCCCGGAAGCCTGCAGCCGCCGGCGGACGGCTTCCGGATCAGCGCTTCGCCGCCGCCCAGCCTGCCTGGCGCGCGGCGATTTCGCCGGCATGATCCAACGGTTCTCCGTCGATCGAGGCTTCAACGGCCGCACGGATGGCGGGGGAGTCCTCCGATGCCGCCGTGCGAAAATTGCCCGAACTCGTCGCGGCGCGCGGCGACTCCGCCAACGCCTTTATCTTCCAGTCCTTTCCGTCGCGGCATGCCAGCCCGGCGCTGGCATCGCTTCCGGTCAACGAGAACGTTCGGCAGTAGTCACCCGATTTGCTGCGGAAGCTCAAACCGGTGAGCGCGACCCGCGCCGCCGAGCGATCGTCAGACAGCTGAGTGGACAATGCCTCGGCAAGCGCCGCATTCGCGACCAGTCCTCCACCAGATCCGGGCAGCATCAACGCCTGAGGTCCATGCCAGGCTAAAAACCCAAGGCCTACCCCTAGAGCCAAGCTGGCCGCCATGGCGGCGGGTTGCCAGAGTGGCCTCGGCGAAATTTTCCGGCGCGCCGCCTCCCGCGCGAGATCGACGACAGCGCCCTTGGGTGCGGTGCTCTGCCCGCGTGCCGCGGCGATCAGGCGCTCGGGGACCGGTTCTTCCAACACGCCGCTGAACGCGCCCTGCATCGCTTCGCGCAGCGCACGATGACGAGCCACGCGCTTGGCAACGTCCGGATCCTGCTGCATGGCTGACTCGACGCTCGCGCGAGTTGCCGCGTCGAGCTCGCCGTCCGCATAGGCCATGAGCGTTTCGTCTGAGATCGTCATCTTAAGACTCTCCTTCCGGCAACTGCAGCATTGCTTGCAGCGCTTCGCGTCCACGCGCGAGGCGGCTCGTCACTGTTCCCAGCGGTATCTCCAGCACCTCAGCCGCGTCCTTGTAGGACAGCCCCTCGACCAGTACCAGGCTGACCGCCAGGCGCTGATCCTCCGGCAATCGGCCCAACGCGGTCTCGGCGGACCAGCGATCTATTTCCCGTTCCATGGAAGTCTCTCCGATCTGCTCACCTGCTTCCTCCGGCATGAAAATTTTGGCCCGCCGTCCACGTGCCCTCACCTCGTCGATCCAGGCATTGCGCACGATCTTGAACAGCCAACTATCCAGGCGAGCATCGCTGCGCCATTGATCCAATCGCAGCAGCGCCCGCTCCACCGCGATTTGCACGACGTCGTCGGCATCATGCGGGTTGCGGACCAGATTGCGCGCAAAGCGCCTCAAGCGAGGCAGCAATGCGACGATCTGTTCCTGGACGTTTTGCACGCTTTCGTTCGTACTCATGAGGAAGACGTTCGAGAGTTGAGGTTTAATCCGCGCATGCTTGGAGCCTGTAGGAGTATTCCACGTACAGGGTCCTGCCTGGTAGGGCGCCATGCGGCGTACACAACACGGGACGTGGAGCTTTGATGCGTGTATTCATCTGCATAGTGTTCGCGACTGTCGTCGTCAATTCCGCCCAGGCACAGCTGCGCTTGCCCGTCGCGCCCTTGCCGCCGCTGCCGGTTCAGAAATTGACGCAAACCGTCGGCCAAACCGCCGCTAATTCCCTCGACGAGCTCAGCAATGTGCGGCATGCCTTGATCGACAACTTGATCCGCTCGAACCCGCGCACCGTGAGCCGAGATCCGCGCGGCAACCCGATCGTTCGCGATGAGCTGCTGGCGCTTTCGCCGTCGGCGCAGGCGATCGACGCCGCGCTGGCCAATGGTTTTAGAGTGGTGCGCGAGCAGGCTGCCCGCGATCTGGACCTCCATTTGGTGGTCCTACAAATCCCGTCCTCCATGAACATCGTCAAAGCGTTGCGTCAGTTGCGCGCGGCCGATCCAACCGGCACTTATGATTTCAACCACATCTATATCGGCGTCGGCGTGGTCTCGACCGCGGGGCCGAGCAACACGCCTGCGGCATCGAGCGAAACATCTGCTTCGTCGAGCGATACGCCTGCGCCGCAGAGCACCGGCGCCGGCGCTTCCGATCAGCCGCTGCCCCGCGTCGGCTTGATCGATTCCGGCATCGACAGCTCGCATCCGGCGTTCCATGACGCGCTGATTCATTCGTGGGGATGCGGCGGCCGGGTACTCGCGAGCGCGCATGGCACGGCGGTCGCCTCATTGCTCGTGGGCCAAGCGGCGCGCTTTCATGGGATGTTGGACAGGGCCGAGCTGTACGCGGCGGACGTGTATTGCAACGCGCCGACGGGCGGTGCAGTCGACGCGTTGGCCGCCGCCTTTGCGTGGCTGGCGGAACAGCGGATCGCTGTGATCAACGTCAGCCTGGTGGGTCCGGACAATGCCGCGCTGGCGCAGATCGTGCGTGCCTTGACCACCAAGGGATATGTATTGGTTGCCGCCGTGGGCAATGACGGACCGGCTGCGCCGCCGCTCTATCCGGCATCCTATCCTCATGTCGTGGGCGTGACGGCCGTGGACGCACATCGGCGCGTGCTCATTGAAGCCGCGCGCGGCAATCAAGTGATGTTTGCGGCGCCGGGCGCCGATATGCCGGCAGCCGATGTTGGCGGAAAGTATGCCCCGATACGAGGCACCTCGTTTGCCGCCCCCATCGTGGCGGCGCTGCTGGCGCAATCCGTAACGGCACCGGACTTGGGGCAGAGCAGTGCTGCGATCGAATCGCTGGCGAAGAGCGCCATCGACCTAGGGCCTCCGGGCCGCGATTTGACATATGGCTACGGTCTGGTGGGTGCCGATTACCGCAGCGATTTAGCCCAACCGGCGCGCTGAAACGGGCACAAGAAAAAAAATAAACGCCCGTGGAAGAAACACCGTGGGGCACTCGTATCCCTAGGTGAAGGCCGCGCGATGTGCCGCGGCCAACCAAGGAGTCGACGATGAACACGAAACAGATTATTGCTGCAGTAAGCGTCGCCGCCGCGTTGGCAGTCATCACGCCGGCTTACGCCCACGGCCTGGGCGGAGGCGTCGGTGGCGGAATAGGCGGCGGATTGGGCGGCGGCCTGTCCGGTATGTCGGGTATGAACCGTCTCGGCGGTGTATCCGGTCAAGGCGCATTGCAGGGTCAAGGGGCGGTCAATGGGTCGCTCGACAAACCCAAGCTGCACCCCGCGGCCGGCGCTGCAAAAGCCGCAAAGGCCGGAAAAGAAAATGTAGCGAAAGACGGCTCCGTCACTAAAGAAAATGTAGCGAAAGAAAGCTCCGTCGCGGGCGATGCAGCCGGGACGGCCGCCGGCAACGTCTCCAAGACCGGAAATGCAGGTGCCGCCACCTTGACGGGTTCGGCGGAATCGGCGGCCGCGGTTTCAAAGCCGTCGGTTTCCACTGCCACTTCGGGCGCTGCCTCGGGTGCAATCAATGGCGCATCGAGCGCGACCAGCGGCCCGACCGCGACTGGTGGCGCGGCCGCGACCAATGCAGCGCCGCAGGCGCCGCAGGCCAAACCGCATGCCTCGACGGCGACGCCTTCGGCCGCCGCGACGGCGCCGAAACCGACATCCTCGGCGAGCCTCGCGGGTGCGGGTGGTGTAGATGCGCAAACCCGCAAGGGCGCAGTCGCGACAAACGGCGCGGGTGCGGTTGATGCTCAGCACTCGACCAGTGGAACGTCGCTCGATGTTTCGGGTACGGGTTCCGCGACAGCCTCGCGCAATCCGCAATAAGCATTGATGGTGTGGTCCTGCCAGGACCCGCAACGCCCTCGCAATCGCGAGGGCGTTTGCGTCATGTGATCGCGATAGCGCCGTCCAACGCTACTGCGCGAAGTAGGCCGGATGATCGATGTCGGCGATCAGCCCAGGCTGTTCAGGCCGCCAACCGAGCAGCGACTGTGTGCGCTCGCTCGAGGTTGGGGCGTCGATGCCGGCGAACATCGCGAACCAGCCGAAATGCTCGGCCGCCTCCTCGGGTTTCTTCGAGACCACCGGAATGTTCAAGCGGCGCCCGATCACCTCGGCAATCGCCTTCAACGGCACACCCTCTTCGGCAATGGCATGGAAGTGGCGTCCTTCCGCGCGGTGCTCGAGCGCCAGCCGATAGACGCGCGCTGCGTCGAGCCGGTGTACACCCGGCCAGCGATTGCGCCCATCGCCGATATAGGCCGAGACTCCCTTTTGGCGCGCGATTCCGATCAGGATCGGTACGAAGCCGTGATCGCCGTGGCCATGAACCGATGGGGCAAGTCGAATGGTTGATGTCCGCACGCCGCGTTCCACCAGCGCGGCCGCCGCCGCCTCCGACTTGCGCGGATAGGAGGGTGAATTGAAAGGCGGCATATCCTCCTCGGTTGCCGTGCGGCCAGGGGCGAGGAGCGCCACACCGGAGGTCACAAGCAGCGGACGCTCGGAGCCTTCGAGCACGGCGCCGATCGCCTCGATGGCGCGCCGATCCTCCGCGCAGTTCTCCATGAATTTGGAAAAGTCGTGGTTGAAGGCCGTGTGGATCACGGCGTCCGATTGCTTGGCACCGTTCCTGAGGCTGTCCAAGTCCGCGAGCGTGCCGCGATGGACGTCGGCGCCCGCTGCGCTGAGCGCCTGCGCACCCGTGTCCGAGCGGGTCAGGCCGAGCACGCGATGGCCCGCGCCAATCAAGTCTTTGACGACGGCCGAGCCGACCCAACCGGTTGCTCCGGTTACAAACACACGCATGCAAAATCTCCGGATTTTCGTGAGGTCTCCAGTGTCCGCCCAAGTATTATTCTGGTAAAGTAGTGAGATTATCGGGGTATAATTAATAACAGGCAGGACTTCAGCCATCGCATCCGAGAACCTGTTGGGAGGCTTTCTCAAGCATCGCCGCGCCAAGCTCGATCCGGCGGTGTTTGGCTTTGTGTCGGCGCGTCGACGCACGCCGGGCCTGCGCCGCGAGGAAGTGGCGCAGCGCGCCAACATAAGCCCGACCTGGTACACATGGCTCGAACAGGGCCGCGGCGGCGCGCCGTCTGCCGGTGTGCTGGATCGGATTGCGCGCGCGCTGATGCTGACCGATGTGGAGCGCGAGCATCTTTTTCTGCTCGGACTCGGCCGCCCGCCGGAGGTGCGCTACCGCAAAGACGAAGGCGTCACGCCGCGGCTGCAACGGGTGCTCGATGCTCTGGAGCCGAGCCCCGCTCTCATCAGGACGGCCACCTGGGACGTGGTCGCCTGGAACCGGGCCGCGACGGTGATGCTGACCGACTATGGTTCGCTGCCGCCGGAGCAGCGCAATATCCTGCGGTTTATCTTCCTTGATCCTCGCGTCCGCGCCGCCCAATACGATTGGGAAAGCGTGGCGCGGTTTGTGGTGAGCGCGTTCCGGGTGGACGCGGCACGTGCGGGGGCAGCCGCAGATGTGGAGCCTTTGGTCGACGAACTCTGCCGGCTCAGCCCCGAATTCAAGGTGATGTGGGGCGACAAGGACGTTCGAAGCCACGGCGAGGGCGTCAAGCAGATCCGGCATCCGGTACTCGGCCTGATCGGCTTCGAATATTCCGCGTTCGCGGTCGATGGCCGGCCGGATCTCAGCATGGTCGTCTACAATCCGGTGACGCCCGCTGATGCCGAGAAGATCAGAGCATTGAGCAGGGCGCGTGCACGCAAACGCGCCTAGACAAATCGCCCTCGCATCCGCTTACGCACGATCCGAAACATCGGAGCGCCGAGCAACAGTATCGTTGCTGACAGCATCAAACGTTTGTGCCAGTCCGTCCGGCCCCGAAAGTAGATCGCGCTGCCGACCAGAATCGCGAACACGTGCAGCAGCACCGACATAGGGCGATCCTGAGGAAAGGAACCGCGAAGAAAAAAGGTCGGCGCGAAACCGGCGAATACGGTGGCGATCACCGCCGACGCCATGATCACAAAAAACATGCGTCTCGATGGGCCCGCATTTTCAGGGAAGATGGCGTTCATAGGCTAGTTAACCCGGTGCCCCTCCTGCTCCTGGATGTGGCCGTGCGTGTCGTCAAAGCGCGCGTGAATGGTTTGGCCATCCGGCGCGAGCGCCCAAGTGGAGATCTTCACCACCTTGCCGTTATTCAGATCGGATTCCTGGATCGTCCGCGCGTCGATGAGTTTCAGGGAAACACCGTTGCACTCATCGCTGCCCTTGTAGGGCGCCGGTGTGCCGTCGAATTTCGCTGTAAAGGATCGACCCATGCGATCCGACATCGACAGGGCGCCGCCGCTCACTTTGAAGATCGTATCCTCGGCGTGATTGGACACATCCATTTCCGTCATCTGCCATCCACCTGAGACCAAATGAGATCCCGGCGCGCCCTTGCTTACCCGGGAAAACTTCGCGGTGAGTTCAATGGGAACCGGAGCCATGTCGGTGAGCGTTTGAACCTCGGTCTTGGTCGCGCCATCCGCGGAGACTGTAATTTTGGCATCCATGGCGACTTTGCCGCCTTTCTTGCCGGTCTTCGTGATGGTGCGATCGTCGATGATCACGATCTTGATGCTGTCGAAATAGGGATTTCCGGCGATGGGTTGATCATGCCCGTCGGCCTTGACCGTGTAAGGCGGCATACAGGTCGGGCATCGATACTCGCCGTTGGCAAGAACTGCGGTTTCGGTTTCCGCGTGGCTGGGTCTTTGAGGATCGGGCCTCCAGACCCCGTCGAAAGCGCTTTGCGCCGAGCAGAGTGCCGGCAGAATCAAGAATCCGACAAACACCGAAGATATTTTTTGCATGGCGCATTCCTGCCGTTGTGGTACTCCATTACTTAACCGAATTCGGCCGCATTACCCGCCACCGTCGATCGCAACGTTGGGCGACTTTGCGGTCTTCAGGAACGCGCGCAGCCGGTCCAACTCCGCATCCAGTGCCGCGCGAAAGCTTGCATCGCGCGGCGCCTTGCCGACCGTGTAGCCGAGGTCCGCGCTCAGTTGCCCATCGATTACGGTCAAATTGCCCCAGCCGATGACCCGATCGCGCCAGAGCAGCGGCAACGCGTAGTAGCCCAGCTTGCGTTTCGGCGCGGGCGTGTAGGCCTCGAAGCGATAGACCCACTCCCAGAATATTTCGAAGCGGCGCCGGTCCCACACCACCGGATCGAAGGGCGTGAGCAGGCGCGCCTGATCATCCGGGCGCCACCGCTTGGACTGCGGTGTTTCCTCCGCCGGCCAATACCACTCGATGCCGCCGACACGTGCGTGGCCGAGACGCTGCTTGGCGCGCACCAGGGCCGCCGCGCGTTCCTTGGTCCATTGCGGTGCGCCGTACCGCAAACGATGCACGAGACCCGCCAGAGTGCTGCCCGGCAGCGGCGCATACTTGCGCACGATCACGTCCACGAGTGCATCCATTTTCGGCGCGGCGGAGCCTTTGGCCTCGGTTGGCCGCCCCATCTCGAGCGCCGTCGCGTGCGCCGTTTCGCGCGCGATGTAGACGCGTGTGCCGTTGTCGCGCCTGGCCACGCGCAGCAGGCCGCGATAATGCATGTGATCGAGCAGTTGTGTGCTGGCGTTCGATGACCCGCCGAACCAGTTGGTCACGCTCCCATGCGAGAAGTGCGCGTCCACCTCTCTCGGGTGGACCGCCCCGCGTTCGCGCACGAAAGCGAGGATCGCTTCCACCCGTTTGGCGCGAACCGGCGAAGATTTGGCTGGCAGCTTGCGCGGGTGCATCAAGGCTTGGTGCGTGCGGGGAAGGAAGCCGTAATTGACGAAAAAATCCTCTTCAATCGCCAGCTTCGGATAACGGCGTTCCAGGTCGCCCGCCCGGTAACCGTTGACGCGATGGCGGAGGGTCAGGTCCTGCGCACGCGCGGGGGCCCGGATGGGATCCGCCTGGACGAACCCCAACTTCTCGATCGCACGCATCAGAGTGGTCGGCTTGAACAGCGAACGCGCAATGGCGTAGCGACGTAGATGGCTCAACGAAAGGGGCATGCGGCGAATATACCGAATCCGCCGCAGCCGTTTTGCGCCGTCGCAGTGTCAGGCAGGTCGAGTTGGCCAAGAATTCCGGGTACATTAAGTCGATGCTCGAGACCATCGAAGTAAACACGGCGCCGCAGCCGAACGCCGCTGTCATATGGCTGCACGGATTGGGTGCTGACGGACACGATTTCGAACCCATTGTTCCTGAACTGGTACCGCAAGGATCGCGCGCCTGGCGGTTTGTCTTTCCAAACGCCCCGGTTCGTCCCGTGACCATCAATGGCGGAATGCGCATGCGCGCCTGGTACGACATCGTGGGGTTGGATCGAAAGGCGGTGGAGGATGCCGCGGGATTTCAAGATGCCGATCAAAAGATTCGGGAACTGATCGCCCGTGAAGTCGCCCGCGGCATTCCCCCGGGCCGCATCGTGCTCGCGGGATTTTCGCAGGGAGGCGCCGTCTCGCTGTATACCGCGCCGCGCCTGACAGAAAGGCTGGCCGGGGTCATGGCGCTTTCGTGCTACTTGCCGCGGGAGAGCACATTTAACGCCGAGCGACAGACGGCCAACGACTCCACGCCGATATTCATGGCCCATGGACAGTTCGACGGCGTGGTTCCCACGATGCTGGGGCTGAAATCGCGCGATTATCTGCAGGCTCAAGGGTATAACGTCGAATGGCACGAGTACCCTATGGCGCATGCCGTTTGCGCCGAGGAAGTCGCCGATATTCGTCAATTCTTAATACGTGTGCTGCCCTAATGACCACCCAATCGTCAAGCGTGAAACAACTCAAGGTTGCTGCAGCCAAGGCTACCGCGCGGGCCGCCGCCGCAAAGACCAAGGTTCGCGAGGCAAAGGCAACACTCAAACAGGCCCGCAAGTTATTCAAGATGGAGAAGCGGGCGGCGAAGGAGGCGCGGCGCAAGGCGGACGCGGCGGTTGCTTCGGCCCGCAAACCAGCGGCCAGTAAAGCTGTCCGCGCGCAAAAGCCCAGTCCCCCAAAGGCCGAGCCCAAATCCGCTGCGAAAAAGCAGAAGCCGCGCCGTGTCTCGAAACCGCGTGTCCCCAAAACTCCGAGTTCGATGCGATCGGCGGCAGACGTGGCCAAGTCAGTGATCGAGCGGCTGCACGCGCCGCCGCCGGTATTGCCGCCTACACCGATAATTCCGGCGCCGCCGCCTGTCGCCGGCGACTCGACGGCCGCCGCTTCAGTGCGGCGCGCTGGGCAGGCCCCCGGGGAAGAGAATCGTGATCAGGATGCCCAAGAAGAAGACCGCAAGCAGCCATAACAGCTGACCCAGCACCCAGACGGCGAACGCCTTGCGAGTGGCGAGTCCCATGATTTCGCTGAAGCCCATGACTTGCAGAACGATGCTCCAGAACAGCAGCAGCATGTAGGCCACGAACTGCGCTCGTAGGACGAAGGCGACGAATCCATCCATCTCGACCGCGGGCTTGGCGACGACGGCTGCATCGCCCACCAGCAGTGCCGTAAAAAGCCACAAAAGCAGCGATGCCGCCACGGGAATCCCGCCATATGTCAGCACGTGAAATACTTGGTTGCGAGCGGACTTGCCGCCCGCACGTGCGCCTAAGCGCCCGTAGATGGCGGCAAATAGATACATGCTGACCGGGCCGCCCAAGAAGCCGAACATGAAGGCACTGCCAATAATCTCGCTCGCCGTGGCTCCCGGTGGGGAAAGTTGGATCCGGCCCACCATAATGGAGGTGGCGACGCCTTGAGCCGCGGCCAACAGGTAATCCGTGGCGCCGATCGGCCGTGCGGCCAGTTCGCGGAATACGCGCCGCGGTCTCAGCCAGACATCTTTTATCGGGTGAATTTGTTCGGTAGTGGACACCCAAAGCAGCCTACGCAATACGCGTGAGCGACTCCAGTGTTCACGCACAGATGACAGCAGACTTTTTCAGGGCTACTCTCAGGGCGAGTTCGAACGATGTTCCAGGAGAAGGATGATCATGGCAAAAAAGAGCAAGTCGAAAAAGCGAAAGTCGAAGCGGCCGATGGCGAAGGCCAAACGCAGTTCGGTAAAACGCTCGGCTAAAAAGAGCGCCGCGAAGAGAAAAGCGCGGCCGATGAAGGCGAAGAAAAAGGTCAAGGCGAAAGCGAAGAAAGCTGTCAAAAAGGCTGCGCCCAAGAAGGCAATGGCGGCCGCTCCGAAGCCAGCCGCTCCGAAGCCCGTCATCGTGAAAGCGCCGCCGAAGCCGAAGCCTCCGCCAATGATGCAGGCGCCTACGCCTTCGCCACCGGCCATGCCGGCTGAGCCGGGCATGCCGCCGGCGATGAATTCCGGCGTGGAATCATCGGGGATGTAGATTTCGCCCGACGGCAGTAGGAGACGGACTCCTAGGCGCGTATTAGCCCTTGTAGAGGGCGCGCGCCGCTGCTGTCGGGGAAGACCCGTTTGGCCAGCGTATTCGCATCGACGTGCATGTGCTCGTCGAGCACGGCTTTGAATACGCTGCGCAGATCGAGCGTGGGCTTGAGATCGCGATTGTCGAGGAGTGCCGTGCGGCTCAAGCCCGGCCAGTCGGCGATTACCTGTCCGCCGTGAACCGCGCCCCCCACGAGGAAGGCACAACCGCCGGTTCCGTGGTCGGTGCCGCGCGTGCCGTTGACGGCAGCGGTCCGGCCGAATTCCGTGACCACCAGAACGGCAGTCCGCGGCCACAAGGGCCCCAATCCATCCGCCAACGACTTCAAGCCCTGATCGAGTCCGGCCAGGCGCGTAGCGAGGAGACCTTTGGCGCCGCCTTGATTGGCGTGCGTGTCCCAGCCGCTGGCCTCGATGACGGCTATCTCGGGACCGTTCTCGCTGCGCATCAGTTCGGATGCCATGCGCGCCACCGCACCGACCCGATCCGGATAACCTGCGCGCACCGACCCCGCAGCTTTTGTGCCCAGGTCTGCGGCGCCGTCCACCATTTTCTCGGTCTGCACCGCTTCGCTCAATCGGGCTGAGAACCAATCGTCTTTGGAATACAGATCCGCCAGGCGCGCCAACAAATCCTCATCGACGTCCGGCGTGGCCTGCGGTGACTTCGAAATCACGGGGGCTTCGCCGCGCAAAATCAACGGCACATTCTGGCTGATGGCCACCGCACGATCCGCAGACTGTCCTTTGACGCGCGGCAATGCGGCGAGAGCCCGATTGAGCCAGCCGTCGGCCGTGCCAATGGGTTTGGTGAGGCCGTTCTCGAGCACGTTCTGACCGTCAAAATGCGATCGATCGCGGTAGGGCGAGGCCACGGCATTGAAGACGACCAGTTCGCCGGCAGCGAATCGCTCATGCAAGAAGCTCAAGGAAGGATGCAGCCCGAAGGTGTCATTCAGTGCCAATGCGCCCTCGGGACCACCGGGTGCTGCGATCGCCAGCTCGCGGTGCAAACTCACGTAGTTCGGATCCGCGTAAGGGGGTACCGCCGCCAGGCCGTCGAGCGCGCCGCGCAGGATGACGATCACCAGGCGCGACGATCCGCCGGTGTAGGCAAACAGTGCATTGGGTATCGTGGCGGTCGCGGCCAGGGCGCCTGCTCCGATGAGAAAGCGGCGCCGGCCGGTGTTCACGTGCGAAGGCCGCTGCATACTATCTCCGTTGAAACTCGGGGCTCATCAATAACAATGCGACGGCCTGGCCGGAGGTGGTAGCGCGGCGCAGGGCGGTCAGGGTTTCGGGGCGCGCATAGGCACCTAAGCTTGCCGCGGCGAGATCAGCAGGCTCCACGCCGCTTTCATATTTGGCCCCCACCCGCGATGCCCACAGCACGCGATGCATGAGCGCATCGGAGCCGTCCCAGCTCTTCGAGGTGTCCGGCCAGCCGGCGGGGGATCCCGGCGTGTACTGGCGCTGGCCCAACAGGTCAAAGGTTCGAATGACTTCCTCGGGTTGTGCCGGCGAGACGTTCAACGCTCGTAAGGTCGAGAAGACGAAATCCTCGGGTGTCTTGAACTTGCGCGCATCGGCGTCCCAGGCCTCGGGAGATTCGATCAAGGCCGCATACACACGCGGCAAATCGCCGCCGGTTTTCAAAAAGGCCCGCGCGACCCGTTCCACGGCGGCCGGGGGCGGATCGTCCGCGATGAAATGCCGCACCAGTTTGGTGGCGATGAACTTGGCCGTTTCGGGCCGGCGCGCCAAATCGGCAAGCACGGCCTCGCCCTGACGCTGGCCCTGCTCCATGTAGGTCTTGCCGAGAAACACTTTGGGGCCGGGCTCGTGCAAGTTATCGCGGAAATAGAAGCGGCCCGGGACGCCTCCCGCCAGCCGGCCCTTGCCGCCGCCGATGGACCAGCCCGTGATGATCTGCGCGAAGCTCGTGACATCGGCTTGGGTGTAGCCGCCGTTCACGCCCAACGTGTGCAATTCAAGAATCTCGCGGGCGAGGTTTTCATTGATGCCGAACTGACGTTTGGGTTGGCGCAGGTCCGCGTAGCGAGAGCGTGCCGCGAATTGCGCGGCGTTGGAATCCCTGCCCACCGAGAATTGATTGTCGAGAAACGCGATCATGGCGGGGTGTTGCTCCACCGCCGTCAACAACTCGACAAAGCGCCCGCCGACATGCGGCCTGATGGCCTCGTTCTCCAGCGTGCCTGCGAGGCCGAACACCACGCCCTTGTCCGCGGACACGGCGAAATGATTCGACCAGAAGTGCACCAGTCGTTCGGCGAACGGCCGCGAGGTCAGCGCGGCGCTCTGCGCCCGTGCCAGAACCTGTGCGCGGTAGTGGGGTTGATATGCCTCGCGAACGGCATTGAAGGCCACTTTCGCATCCTGGCCTTCGGACGCGGATTCCCGCTTCATTTTTTGGCGCTCGTCGCGCGCCGCCAGCAGGCCTGCGTAAATCTGATCGGAAGGCGCCAACGACGCATTCGCCGCGAGCGGCACGGGTCCTTTGATCTGGGCCATCAACCATTCGCGCGGCTCATTCGCGGCTGCCGCCAGATCGCCCGGTTTGGCACCCAATCCGAACCGCAAAACGGCGATTTCAGCTTGCATCCCGCTCTTTAACGGCACAGCGGCCGGAGGGTTGACCCAGGAACCTGGGCTGGATCACCAGGTGCGCTGCAACACACACTGTTAACTCGGGCTTTGCGCGGCAAATAGAAAGTGCAGGGCCAGAACCACTGCAATGAGCGCCATCACGACATTCAGCGCCACGCCGACGTTCGTCCAATAGCCGGGCGGAATGACGGACGGATCCAGGCTCTTGGCGATTTGACGAAATTGACGCGCGGAGATGAGCGCCACGGCCGCGCCCAACAGCAGCAGCAAGATGCCCGCTGCCAGGGAAAAGCCGCGCGAAGCACCGGACGCGGATTGATGGCCGGCCACTTGCAGGAACAATCCAAATCGCTCGACCACGAATCCGAATCCCATGAGTGCGATAGCCGTGCGCTGCCAGGCGAGCAGCGTGCGTTCGGCGGCGAACAGTACGCGAGGATCTGCCGTGTAGGACATATTGAGCTCCTTCAACCGAGGCGCGAATCCGACCGGTCAGTGTAATCTGACATGTGCATCAGGTGGCACCCGATCCCGACGAATGCGGAAGCCCGCGACAATGGCGGTGTTCATGCGAAAACGGGAAAGTACTATGGCATATGCTCAGTCCGAAGTGGTTTCGAGTGATGAGGAGTCGCTTGAGCTTCCACGCGAACTGCTGCTGCGGGATGCAAATTCGCGCGGTCGCCGGATAACCACAGCGGAGCTGCGCGAGATCGAGAGCCTGCGCGCCGTCAACGCCCACTTGCTGCGCGAGTTGGCGGCCATGAAGGCGCGCGAGGCGGAAGCCCAGAAGTTGGCGGAGCGCGACGGGCTCACGGGCCTCTATAACCGCCGCCGCATGCTGGAACTTTTGGAGGCGGCGATCAGCGATGCCGTGCTACAGGATCTGCACGTTGGGTTGCTGTTCATCGACTTGAACGGATTCAAGGCGATCAACGACAAATATGGACACGCGGCCGGCGACAAGATTCTCATCACCGTCGCGACGCGCATCTCGGCACGAGTGCGCACCGGCGATATCTGCTGCCGCTATGGCGGCGACGAGTTCGTCGTAGTGTTGCCGGGAGTGCCGGATCCCTTCCCGGTGAGCCGGGTTGCCGATGCAATTCGCGAGCGCGTGTCGCTGCCTTATTGGATCGGCAACGATCAGCAGCAATTGACCGCCTCGATCGGCGAATCGATGTATCCCTATCACGGCGAGAATGCCGCTTTGTTGGTGCATCGGGCCGACGAGGCCATGTATCGCCTCAAGTCGCGGATCGTGCGGCCGTCGCCGCAATCCGCCCGTGCACCGGAACAGCGGCTGACCCGCCGGCGCAACGACAAATCCAAACCGCGCACCGGTGGTACTCCGTAAGCGACGGCGGTATGCTTGATCAAAATCCCGTCAACGGCGGGGCACAAAGGACGTTAAGGTTCTTATGTGCCCTGATAACAGGAAATGATCATGAACCAACGCAAGTCGCTGCTCGCAACCGCTGTATTTGGGCTCGTCATCGCTGCGGCGCTTCCCGCATGCGTGGTGGTTCCCGATCAGGGTCACTATGCCGGGGGCGTCGTCATGATTGCACCGCCGGCGCCGCGTGTTGAAGTTGTCGGCGTCGCGCCGTATCCCGGCTATGTGTGGATCGGCGGTTACTGGGGCTGGGTGGGCGGCCGCCACGAATGGGTCCCCGGCCGCTGGGCGGCGGGCAGACCCGGCTATCACTGGGTCGGCCATGCCTGGGTGCGTGCCGGCGACGGCTGGCGCATGCGACCGGGCCATTGGGAACGCGGCTAGCGCCTAAGAACGCAGCCGGCGCCAAAGAGCGCAGCTCGCTCGATTATCGCGCGGCCGACCACGACGAGGCCTTCTGAACCTCTCGAAGTTTCGGGCCGCCGCCGGCATCGAACCAATGTTCGATCAGCCGAAAGGAAATCGACACGCCCGGCGGCACCAGCGGCCGGCCCGAAGCCAGATCCGCGCGCGTGAACCACTGCGCATCTTCCAGCTCATCATCGCGCCTGAGAATTTGCGTGGTCAGCGCGTGTGCCGTGAAGCCGAGCATCAGCGAGGAAGGAAACGGCCAGGGCTGCGAGGAGTGATATTCGATCTGGTCCACCTGGATGCCGGTCTCCTCGAACACTTCGCGCGTCACCGCGTCCTCGAGGGATTCCCCGGGTTCGACAAAGCCCGCGATCGTGGAGTAGCGGCCGACCGGCCAGGAGGCCTGCCTTCCGAGCAACGCGCGTTCGCCGTCGCTGACCAAAACAATGATCGCGGGATCCGTGCGCGGAAAGTGTTCGTGCCGGCAGGCTGGATTCGTGCAGATCATCACGTGGCCGCCTTTGGCGGCGAGCGTCGTCGCGCCGCAAGTGCCGCAGAAACGGTGCCGGGCTCGCCACAACACCATGCCGCGCGCATAGCCCAATAGTCCCGCGTCTTCCGCCGGCAGCAGCGAGGCCACGATGCGCAAATCCTCGAAGCGCGTTCCGGTTTCGGCCTGCGGTGGTTCGACCGATTCAATCTCGCAGGCAAACACGTCGATGCCGCCGAATCGGCCGAGGAGGATCAGGTCGTTGCCGTTGCGCAGCTGTTCGGGCAGGGCCGACAACTCCAGCAGTGCGGCACGCGGCGTTGCACCTTCGACGATGAGATTGCGCGAATTCCAAACCGGAAGGTAGCGGCTGCGTCCGTCTGCCAGTGCATTCGCAAACCACTCGGGGTCGCTGCGCAAATGCGCGGCGCGGTCCAGATATGGACCCGCCAGGGTATTCCTTTGCTGCATGCAATCGATTCTAGCAGGGCGGGCCCTTCGCGGCGCTGTCGATGGCGCCGTCGCAATTGCCGCAGGTCAGCTTGCGCTTGGCCAGCAAGTCCCGCACGCGCACGCCCCCGCAGATCGCGCAGCGCGCAATGCCGACTTCATCGTGGCGCGCCAATGCCAGCAGCAGAAACCATGCATGCTCGAAGGAGATGTTCACCGGCTTGTGCATTTCTGAATAAGCTTCGTAAGCGCGGCACAGCAACGCCCCGGATTCCAGCGACCCGACCCGATAGCGCGGCTCGACGCCGCGCTCGCCGGGGCCGACCAACCCGTACATCAAGAACAGGCTCGCGAGCTGCGCCGCGTGAAAATTCAATTCCGGATTGCGGAAGAAGAATGCCGCCTGCCGCGGCGACTTGCCGCGGTGGCGCGTGATCTCGCGCGCATCATTGCTGAGTACATAGCTGCGGTAGAGCTTGCGGATTCGATCGTCGCTCAAGCCCGTCCACTGACGGATGGTAAATGTGCGGGCTTCGTGGTGGATCAGCCGCAGTGCAAGATCAAATTTCTGCCGGTCCCTCGTGTAGCGGTCGTCGGACACCCTCATGGCCGTCTCCTCTGCAATTCAGGCGTTTTTGGCATCAAAAAGAATTTGACAGAAATTTGTCACAAAGTTAGCGTGCTTGCCAAGGAGTTTTTCGACGCAAAAAGGGGCGATTTGTGCAGGAAGCATGCATCGGCAACTGGACGCAGCAGTCTTACGTCTCTCCCACGCATTTGACGTCGATGCGCGGCTTGAACCGCCGCTTCCTCGATCTGGCCGGTACGGGGCTGGTTGCGCCCGGATTGGCCCGGCAGGTCGCGGCTCTCTTGCCGGGACAACGCGCCGCGGCTGCGAATTGCCCCTACGCCCTGTTCGACCTGCGCTTTGGCGATGACGTTTACTGGCGAGAGCGTCTCCAGACCATGGGGAACTGGCGGATCGCGGATGAGCCCAAGCACCCGGACACCGTCGATTTCGTGCAGCTGGCGCTTTTCTACACCTGGCACGTCGCCTCGAGCACCGGCCTGGCGGCGCACCTTCTGCTCGGCATGCATGGCAATACGGTCGAGGCTTTTCGCGGCATCGCCGTGGACGCGCTGCCGTCATTGGCACTGGCGGAGGCGCCGAATCTCACCGCCCGATGGAGCGGCTGCAGTTCCTACTGGACCGCCCTAATCGGCGCGGCGGCGCGCCCCGATCCTGCCGCGCTGCGCCGGGTCCAGCTCTCCGGACTGCAACTTGCCGCCGCGGCTCAATTGCCAAGCGAGCCTCGCGAGGTTTAGTCTACGCGGCTCGTATGCATGCCCTAGTCCTCCGACAGCTCACCAAAGTCTACAAAAACGGCATCAAAGCGCTCAAAGCCATCGACCTCGAGGTCGACGAGGGCGATTTTTTCGCGCTTCTCGGGCCGAATGGCGCCGGCAAAACCACGGCGATCGGGATTACCACTTCGCTGGTCAACAAAACCAGCGGCACGGTCGAAGTGTTCGGCCATGACATCGACCGGGAGCTGGAAGCGGCCAAGTCGTGTATCGGTCTGGTCCCGCAGGAAATCAACTTCAACATGTTCGAGAGCCCGTTCACCATTGTGGTGAATCAAGCCGGGTTTTACGGCATCCCGCGGCCCCTTGCGAAGCAGCGCGCGGAAAAATATCTCAAGCAACTGCAGCTCTGGGACCGGCGCAATTCCGTCGCGCGCTCGCTGTCAGGCGGCATGAAACGGCGCCTCATGATCGCGCGGGCACTCATGCACGAGCCGCGCCTGCTGATCCTGGACGAGCCGACCGCGGGCGTCGACATCGAGATTCGCCGCTCCATGTGGGAGTTCCTGCGCAACATCAACGCGCGGGGCACGACCATCATTCTCACGACGCACTACCTGGAGGAGGCGGAGAATCTGTGCCGCAACATCGCCATCATCGAGGGCGGCAACATCATCGAGCGCGACAGCATGGCAAACGTGCTGCGCAAGCTGCAAACCGAGGTGTTCGTTTTCAATCTACGCGAACCGCGCGCCGCCGCTCCGCGGCTGTCGGGATTCACGGCGGTGCTGTCCGATGATCACACCCTGGAAATCGAAATGTCGAAGACCCAGAGCCTGAACGATATTTTCGCCCAGCTCTCGGCGCAGGGAATTGCGGTGAACAGCATGCGCAACAAGGTCAATCGGCTCGAGGAGTTGTTCATCCGCCTGGTCGACGACAGCGCCAAGACCGCCGCCGCGAAGGCCTCGTAATGCCCGAGTCGCGCGCACTGACCGATTGGATCGGTTTCAAAACCATCATCATCCGCGAATTCAGCCGCATCGTGCGTATCTGGGGGCAGACCATCGTGCCGCCGGCGGTCACGGCCACGCTATACTTCGTGATTTTCGGCAGCTTGATCGGCCGGCGCGTCGGCCAGGTCGGCGGCTACGATTACATGCAGTTCATGGCGCCCGGCATCATCATGATGAACGTCATCCAAACCTCCTATGGCAATGTGGTGTCCTCGTTCTTCGGCGCGAAGTTCGGCAAGCACATCGAGGAGCTGTTGGTGTCGCCGCTGCCGAACTGGCTGATCGTCGCGGGCTACACCATGGGGGGAGTGCTGCGCGGCGTGCTGGTCGGCGCGGTGGTGACGATCATTTCATTGTTCTTCACGCATCTGTCGATCACGCATGTGCTCGCAATCATGACGGCGGCATTCCTGACGAGCTTCATCTTCTCGCTGGGCGGTTTCATCAATGCGCTGTTCGCCAAGAATTTCGATCAGATTTCCTGGTTCCCCACCTTCGTGCTGACGCCGCTCACCTATTTGGGCGGCGTGTTCTATTCGGTGACCATGCTGCCGGCCTGGGCGCACATGGCCTCGAACGCCAATCCGATCTTGTACATGGTGAGCGCATTTCGCTTCGGCTTTCTCGGTACCTCGGATGTCGATTTGCGCCTGGCTTATGCCATCATGATTTCAGCCGCCGCCGTGATGTTCGCATTGGCGGTAACCCTGTTGAACCGCGGCACCGGTATCCGCGAATAGAGGAGAATTAAGTGGTAGTTACGATTCCGCGCGGCGTGAGCGCACTGATTTCCGCACTTGCCGGGCTCTGCATGGCGGCTGCCGGCGCGGCGGACGCCACGCCGGGCGCGCTCGATCTCGAAGGCTTTTCCAGCGCGGGCGCGGCGGCCGAGGCGCAGCTGGAACAACGCTTCGATGCGGACCTGTCTGCGGCGGACTTGCGCTCCTGGCTGCAGCAGATGACCTCGGCGCCGAATCATGTGGGCTCTCCGCACGACAAGGCGAATGCGGATTTTGAGCTCGCGAAGTTTCGCGAGTGGGGTTGGGATGCGTCCATCGAAACGTTTTCCGTGCTGTACCCGACGCCGATCGAGGTGTCGGTGGAACTCGTTGCACCCGTGCATTTCAAGGCGCTTTTGAGTGAGCCGCCGATCGAAGGTGATGCCACTTCGACGCAAACCAAGGACGAGCTGCCGCCTTACAATGTGTACGGCGCCGACGGCGATGTGACCGCGGAACTGGTGTATGTCAACCAGGGCATGCCGGACGACTACAAGGAACTCGAGCGCGAAGGCATCAGCGTCAAAGGACGCATCGTGCTGACGCGCTACGGCGGCGGCTGGCGCGGACTCAAACCGAAGCTGGCCTACGAGCACGGTGCCGTCGGCTGCTTGATCTATTCCGATCCGCGCGACGATGGATACGGCGTCGGCGACGCGTACCCGAAAGGCGGATATCGGCCGAAAGATGCCGTGCAGCGCGGCTCGGTGCAGGATCTGACCCTGTACAGCGGCGATCCATTGACTCCCGGCGTGGGAGCCGTGCCCGGTGCGAAGCGCCTGGCGCTCAAAGACGCCAAGACCCTGCTGAAAATTCCCGTGTTGCCGATTTCCTACGCCGACGCGGAACCCTTGCTCGCGGCGCTCGGCGGCCGCGTGGCGCCGCCAGCGTGGCGCGGCGGCTTACCGCTGACGTACCACGTGGGGCCGGGACCCGCGCAAGTCCACATGAAGGTGCTGTCGGAGTGGAGTCAAAAGCCGATCTACGATGTGGTCGCTAAAATCCGCGGCAGCGAAGCGCCGGATCAATGGATCATTCGCGGCAACCATCACGATGGCTGGGTCTTCGGCGCGCTCGATCCGCTCGGCGGCCAGATCGCATTGATGGCGGAAGCCAAGTCGATCGGCAAATTGGTGCGGGAAGGCTGGCGGCCTCGCCGCACCTTGGTCTACAACAGCTGGGACGGCGAAGAGCCGGGGTTGCTGGGCTCCACGGAGTGGGCGGAACAACATGCCGCGGAACTGAAGCTCAAGGCGGTGCTTTACGTCAATTCCGACACGAACGGGCGCGGTTTTTTGCAGGCCGAGGGCAGCCATGCCGTGCAACATTTCCTGAGCGAAGTGGCTCGGGATGGGAAAGATCCTGAAACCGGCGCGACCGTATTGGCTCGATCACTCGCCGAAAGGCGCGTCTCGAGCTTCGAGCCGGCTCGCGCCGACTCCGGCGCACGAACGAGTTCCAATAGCGACTTGCAGCTGGGTGCGCTCGGATCCGGCTCGGACTACACGCCATTCCTGCAGCATCTGGGGATCAACGCGGTCAACTTGGGTTTCGAAGGTGAAACTCAATATGGCGTATATCACTCCGCTTACGATTCATTCGACCACTTCCGCCGGTTCGTCGATCCCACGTTCGAATACGGCGTGGCACTTGCGAAAGTGGCGGGCCGCATCATGCTGCGCGCCGCGCAGGCCGACCTCATCCCGGTGCGGGAAAGCGATTTCGCAGCGCAGGTCGCAGGCTACGATGACGAGCTGCACAAGCTCGCCGAAGGCATGCGCGCCAAAACCGGGGAGCTGACCAAACTGCTGGATGACGACTCCTACAAGTTGACCTCGAATCCCGACCATCCCCGTGCTCCGCCGGCGCGCGTTGCGGAGGTGCCGTATCTGAATTTTGCCGAACTCGACAACGCCGTCGTGAAGTTGGAGCAAAGCGCCAAGGCGTTCGACAAGGAATATGCGCGGCTGAATTCGACCAGCGATCCGGGCAACCAGCTCAGGCGCGAACGGGTGAACGCGACCCTCGCCGTGCTCGAGCAAAGCCTGATGGATCCGCATGGCTTGCCCGGCCGGGAGTGGTACCAGCACATGATATATGCGCCGGGACTGCATACCGGGTATGGAGTCAAGACCCTGCCGGGAATCCGCGAGGCCATCGAAGAACGCCACTGGGACGAGGCCAACCAATACATAGGGGTGGTCTCGCGCGCGCTCAACGCCTACAGTGGCCGGATGGACCGCGCCATCGCGGCACCGTAGACTGCACAAATAATTTTAAGGAGTGGGTAATGACCGAAGAGAAGCAGCAAAAATTCACGGCCAAAGTGCGCCGCGGTTTGGTCTGGGTGCATTCCGTCGCAGCCGCGGAACTCGCCAAGAAAAAGGCGGAGGCCACGGGCGTCAGGATCGAAGGATTTACCGCCAGTGAACTCGCCGACGTGGAGTCCGCACTGACCTGGATTTCCCAGAACAAGGAATCGCCGAGCGCCGACCCGGCTTAAGGTTGCGGGGCGTTCGGCCTAAGCTTGCGGGGCACCACGTTCCGCCCTACGCTTGAGCTTGAGGCGAGGACGCGCTGCATGCTCGTCGCGATTTCGCGACGGGCATGCGCGGTGGCGCGGTGACCAAGGCTGAACTGACTGCGCTAAACTAAAACTTATGGCCCGAAAAAGCGCCTTAGTCGTCGACGATTCCAAGTCAGCTCGCGTCATTTTGAGCCGCATGCTCGAAAAGTACGACATCGAAGTCGACATGGCCGAGTCGGCCGAAGCTGCCATCGAATACCTGAAAAGCAATCGTCCCGACGCCATATTCATGGACCATCTCATGCCGGGCATGGATGGATTGCAGGCGGTAAAGGCCATCAAGGGCAATCCGCAAACGGCCATGATCCCCATCATGATGTACACCTCGCAGGAGGGGGAATTGTATGTCGGTCAGGCTCGCGCCTTGGGCGCGATGGGGGTGTTACCCAAGCAGGTGCGGCCCGTCGATGTATCGAAAGTTCTGTACGAACTGCACTTGTTGCCGGATCGGCGCGACATCTCGGAACCCGCCCTGCACCCGGTCGAGATCGATTCCGGCATCCCGGTCGAACGATTGCCGCCGAGGCCGGCGGGAAGCGGTCCCATTGATTGGGGGCGCCGCATCGAGACCGCGGTGAAGGATCAGGCGGTGGATATCCGCCGCTTCATCGTCGCCAGCCTGGATAGTTTTTCGACGCGCATCGTCAGCGATGTGCGCAACTCCATGCCGATTCAGGGCGCGGACCCCATCGCGCCGCCGCCGCCGCAACCGCAGTCGCCTTGGTCCTGGATTGCCGGCATCTTGGCGGCGTGCCTCATTGCGGCCGCATTCGCTGCGAGTTGGGTGAGCACGCGCAACGATCTGGCGAGCGCGCGCGCCGAGCTCGCAGGATTGAAATCAAGCAATGCCGAATTGCAGCGTTCGAGGCTTGATCTGGCCGCCACTGTCAAGGATCTGACCGCCGCGCTCGGCGCAGCGAACAGCGGCGCGCAAGGCGCCGGGCCCACCGGGGCGGGTGCTGCGTCGGGCCCGTCGCGGGTGGAACCGGTGCCGTACGGTGAAATCGCTTTTGACCGCAGCCGTCTGGAAGTGCTGCGCGATCTGTTGATGAAACTCGAGGCACAGAACTTTCGCGGCGTCGTGAAGATCACGAGTTCCGCGGGATTATTTTGCCTGTCCGGAAACGTCACCGAGGGCTATGCTCCCGCGGCCCCCACGTTGCTCGTCAATCGCTGCGATCTGATCGGCAATCCGCTGGATGATGCGCTGTCGGGCCAGCAACGCCAGTCGTTGGCATTCGCGAATTTAGTGGCGGGTGTGCGTCAACGCACCGCGGGCGCCATCACCGTTGCGTTGGAAAGCACGGGCTCCGGGCACCCCAGCACGCCGTATCCGGCGCGCACCGAGGGCCTCACTGCCGCTGAATGGAACAAAGCCGCCGCGGCGAACAATCGGGTCGAATTCTCGGTCGAATCCAGCACGCCTTGAGACTGGCTCCCGGCCCTAGAAGGCGATCCTGACGAAGATTTCGGGACCCTTGGAATCGAAATTGAAAAATCCTGCCTGCTTGGTCTGCCTCGAAACGAGGCTTGCCCGAAATATGTTGTAGCCCATCGCAAAGGAAATGTTCGGACGCAGCCGGTACAGCGCATCCAACTCGTAGATGCCGACCGATCCGTCGAGGTGATCCACGCGAACCTTCAAATACTGCGCGCGGCCGTCGAAATAGAACCGCTTGCTCAGGACGTAGGAGGCGTCCAGTCCCACCGTCGGGAATGGCCCGGCCTGATCTTCGGTTTGATCCACGTGACGTGTCTGCGTCTGCACGCGAGCCCGCGCGGAGATGTCGGTATCGCTGACGCCGAGCGTCGCGGCGACTTCGTATTTGTCACTGTGCAAAAACGAATATCCATAGGTGATGCCGAAGGAGCGAATCGACAGATCGGAATTCAAGGGATCGCCGGGCTGCAGGACGACATCGCGGAACACGATGGGTTGGGTCACCGTGCTCGAAGCCGTGCGATCCAGCGAGAAATAATCGAAGCGCAAGCGGTGGCGCTCGCCGACGCGCACCATAGCCTGGATCTTGGCTTCGTAGTCGGACTTGTCCAGTCCGAACACATCCTCCGCGTTGACCGGCGTGCCCACGATTCCCGTGTCGCTGTCCAGCTGAAGATTGGTGCTGTTGGAAAGGTGGACGACGCCCAGGGATAAGCGGACCCGCTCCTCGGTGGGGCTGAGATAGTCCTCCGCGTGTGCCAGCGTGGCGCACAAGGCCACCGACGCCAGGACCACACCACTTTTATTCATGCCGGTCTCCTCAAAATCAACAGATCCGTTTCGGCCCGCTTCGCGCGTGCCGGCAAGGAGGGGCCAATACGCTGCATTACATGGGCTGCAGCCGCTCGCCACCCCGTCAGTTTGCCGCCATAGATGCATAACACGCGCGGGCGTACGTCTCGATCCGTGGTGAATATGGTTTCGCGCGACCGGTCGAAGGCGGCCTGGCTGGCCGCAGGCAGGACCCGGAGGCCCGCGAAGCGCTCCGTGATGTCCTCGCGCGTCAGGCTGCTCAAGGCGGGAAAGTAGTGCCGCACCACCGCCAACAGATATTCCTCTTCCGCTGGCTGCGGGCGCACTTGGTCGGGGTCGCCGCGATACGGCGTCTCGGTCGTGCCGATCAGAGTCGCGCCGGACCACGGCATGACGAACACCGCGCGTCCGTCGGTCGGGCTCTCGACGTAATAAATCCCCGCCGTCAATGGATGCGGAATCACGATGTGCGTGCCCTGCACCAGGTCCACATCCGGTATCGCAATGGCGGGTTCGACGGCAGCGGCGGCCTGCATCGCCCAAGGTCCCGCCGCATTGATCAACACCCGAGCCCGGCACTCCACCGTCGCGCCGGCCGCGGCGTAAGTCACGGTCACGTGATCGTCGCTCAAAACCGCCCGAGCGAATTTTGCCGGCATCGCAAGTTCCGCGCCGAGGCCCAATGCCGATTTCACCACCGCGCGGGTCAACAAGGCATCGTTGGTCTGCGCATCGTGATAGCGGATAACGGCATCGAGATCCTGCGTCTTCAATCCGTCGAGCTGCTGCCATTCGCTTTTGGGCACGCTGCCGAAGCGCGTAGCCGCATCGAAACCGCCGAGCAGTGCGTACATCCACAGGCCGATCTTCAGCTGCCAGGGCCGGCGACGGGTGTCGCGATAGACCGGAATATAGAACGGTTTGAGCTCCACCAGCTCCGGGGCGATGCGCAGATGAATGGCGCGCTCGCGCAGACTCTCACGCACCAGAGCAAATTGCCCGGATTCCAGGTAGCGCAGTCCGCCGTGAATCAGCTTGCTGGAACGGCTCGAGGTGCCGGCCGCGAGCCCTTGGCGCTCGATGAGCAATGCGCCATACCCGGCCGCCGCGGCGGCTTGCAGCACGCCGGCGCCGTGGATGCCGCCGCCGATGATGACCACATCGTATTCTTTCATTTGCCTTGAGGGTTTGGTCGATGGCGTAAGGATGCGTGATTGCGCGCGAACACACCATCTTTGAATCTCTGTCGCCATTCTCGAACAGTTGCGCGGGACTCAGCCGGCGCGGGGTTTGGCGTCGCGTTTTTCCTCGAATTGCATGACCGGCGTGTCCGACGTGACTTCGATTTCTCCGTCGACGATCGCACCCTTGGCGATGGCGACGGTGCGCGCACTGACCTTGCCGCGAATGACCGCGGTATAGCCGATCTCGAGCTTATCCTTGACGATCAAGCCGCCCAGGATGGTTCCCGCGACGATCGCCTGCTCGGCCCGGACTTGCCCGTGCCAACTGCCGGATGCCGATAAATTCAGCGCCCCGTCGAGCTCGCCGTCGCCGTGCACTTCGCCGGAAACCACGAATTGGCCGGTGCCGCGAATGTCGCCTACAAACACCGAATTTGCCCCGATGAAGGTGGGAGTGGCGGAATTGCTGTCCAGAAACCGGCGTTTTTCTTGGGCCATGACCCTTCTTATCCTATCGGGACCGCCCGTGGTGTGACGAGCTTGGCGGCGCGAATCGAAGTAGAATGCCGCATCCAGCTCAAGCCCGGGCAGAGTGTGAAAATGGTCATCAAACAAGCGTTTTTGGTCGTCTCCTTAATTGCGGCGCTGGCCCTGTCGGGATGCAGCCGCCAGCAGAGCGACTGGGAGAAAACCCGGGCCGCGAACACCACGGATGCCTACGAGCTGTTCTTGAAGAAGTATCCGAGCGGCGAATTCACCGGCCAAGCGAAGGCTCAGCTCAAGGGACTGTACGAGGAACGGGATTGGCAAAAAGCGCGCGATACCGACACGCTCGATGCCTACCAGGCATTCTTGAAACAATATCCGGAAGGCAAATGGACGGAAGAAGCGCGGATTCGTGTCGAGAATTTCACGCTGGCCTCCGCGCCTGCTACGCCGGCGCCTACTGAAACATCGCCGCCGCAAGCCGCACCGCCACCGGCGGCGCCCGCGCCGAAGCCGGCGAAGCCGGCGAAACCGGCAGCGGTGAAAGCACCGGCGCCGAGCGCGCAGGCGGCGACCAAGCCACAAGGATCTTATGGCGTGCAGCTCGGCGCATTCAAATCCGGTGCCGATGCCGCCAACACTCGCTGGACGAGACTCGACAAGGAATACCCCAGTTTGTTGACGGGATTGACGCCCAAAATTTCACCGAAGAAGGGTGCATCGGGCACGCTGTATCGATTACAGGTCGCCAACTTAAGCGAAAAACGCGCGAATTCTATTTGTCGAACGCTGAAGGCCCACTCCCAAGCCTGCGTGCTGATACACCCTTAAACGCCGAGGGCTTGCGACTGGCGATGCGCGTCAGCACCCGACAATTCTCGTCACATCCGGGCAACCTTTAAGCGTGTAACTCACTGATTTTTATGAGGCCTCCTGGCTGGCACGCGGCTTGCTCCTTATCAAGTATGGAGTCGAAAGTCGTTGCTCTATTGGCTGCCGAGGGTAGCCGCGAGGCCGCGCTGCTGGTTCGCCGCAGCGACGGCCAGTTTGCACTCTCAAGAATTGACGCGCGCCTAGGCGAGGCCGCGCGACTTGCCGCCCGCTACGCGCCCGCCCCGACGTATCGCGCGGCGCTGGGGAGCACGATCAAGCGATAGATTTTACGATTTTGGGTCAACCCCGAGGCGCCGCGGTAAAGCTTCCCCCTCCCGCTCGCGGCGCCTTTTTTTTACCTCAGCAATTCATCTTCATTGACGTAATTCATCTACCTTGCGTGGTTCATCGACCTTGCGTGGTTCATCGACCTTGCGTGGTTCGTCGACCTTGCACAGTTCGTCGACCTTGCGCAGTTCGTCCAACAGAAACGCGTATTCCATCGCGATCTCTCGATAGCGCTGGAATCGCCCGGATTTTCCGCCGTGACCCGCTTCCATCTCCACATGCAGAAGCAGGCGCTGCTGATCGGTCTTCAACGCGCGAAGTTTCGCCACCCACTTGGCGGGCTCGTAGTATTGAACCTGGCTGTCCCATAGACCGGTTGTGATGAGCATGGCCGGATAGGCCTTGCGGGTGACATTGTCGTAAGGTGAATAGGACAGCATGTAATCGTAATATTCCCGATCCTTGGGATCGCCCCATTCGTCGTATTCGTTGGTGGTGAGCGGGATGGTTTCATCCAGCATGGTGGTCACCACGTCGACGAACGGCACCTGCGCAACGATGCCCCGGTAGTCGCCCGCGTCCATGTTGGCGACCGCCCCCATCAGCAGTCCGCCCGCACTGCCCCCCATTGCGAATACCTTGTTCCCGGCGGCGTACCCTCGTTCCACCAGCGCGCGCGTGACATCCAGAAAATCGTTGAAGGAATTTTTCTTATGCAGTTTCCGCCCCGCGTCGTACCACGCGCGGCCCATTTCCTGGCCGCCGCGCACATGCGCGATGGCGTATACAAAGCCGCGATCCAGCAGGCTTAAGCGGGCCGAAGAAAAACTCGGATCCATCGACAGGCCGTAGGCCCCGTAGCCGTATTGGAGCAGCGGCGCTGTCCCATTGCGCTCCACCCCTAAGCGGTAAACCAGCGATACCGGAATCCGGGCGTTGTCGCGCGCAGGCACGAGCATGAATTCCGTGGCGTAGTGCTTGGGATCAAAACTGCCCAGCACCGGATCGCGCTTCAACAGCACCTGTTCGCCGCTGCGGGTGTCGTAGTCGTAGAGCGTGGTCGGCGTCGTCAGCGAGGAATAGGCGTAGCGCACGATCCGCGTGTTCAATTCCGGATTGACGGAGATCGAGGTGGTGTAAGCAGCCTCGTCGCTGGCAATGAAGAATTCAGCCGCGCCGTCGAGCGGGTGGATGCAGATTTTGCGCAAGCCGCCGCTGCGCACCGACACGGCGAGAAACTCATCGAATACGTCGAACTCCTCGATGTAGGTATCGTCCCGATGCGCCTTGAGGTCCACCCACAGGGCGCGATTGCTGTGTGCGCCGATGGGCGCGGCGCTCAAGCGAAAATTGCGCGCCTGCCAGTTGGACCTGACGATGAACTGTTCACCGAGATGCTCGATGTCGTATTCATGATCGGCTTCCTCGGGGAGGAAAGTTTCAAAGCGCAGCTGCGGATCGTCGGCGCGCGCGTAGCGCCATTCGGACGACAGAGTGCTTTCCATGTGCAGGAAAATGAACGCGTCCGATTTGGATTTGGACACGCCGGTGTAGAAGCGCTTGTCGGTCTGCTCGAAAACCAACGCATCCTGTCTGGGATCCTCACCCAGCACGTGCTTCTTCACGAACAAACCGAGCAGGGTCTCGGCATCTTTCTCAACGTAGAGCAGGGTCTTATTGTCATTGGCCCATGCCAGGTCAGGCTCAACGTCGGGGATGGCGATGGGCAGAATTTCCTGAGCTGTCAGATTTTTGAATCGCAGGCTGAATTGCCGCCGGCCCATCGTGTCTTCGCAAAAGGCCAGCCACTGCGAATCGGGCGAGATCTCCATGGCGCCGACCCGGTAATATGCGTGACCCACGGCGTGCACATTGGCGTCCAGCAAGATCTCCTCGGGCGCCTCGAGGGATCCCTTGCGCCGCACAAAAATGGGATGCTCCTTGCCGGGCTCGAAACGCGTGCTGTACCAATAGCCGTTCTTGCGGTACGGCACCGTGGAGTCGTCCTGCTTGAGACGCCCGTATATTTCGTCGTACAGGGTGTCTTCGAGCGGCTTGGCATGAGCCATGCTGCGCTCGCGAAACGCGTTTTCTTGCCGCAGATAGGCCAGCACTTCAGGATTGCTGCGCTCGTCGTCCCGCAGCCAATAATAAGGGTCGATCCGCTCGCCAAATGGCGATTTGACCGGGTGGGGCCGCACCGCGGCAACGGGAGGTTTGGGCTCTGAGTCGTTCATTTTCTCGGTTGTCCTGGTATCAGGCACGAGTATAGTCAAGAGGCCATAAGGCGTCCGATTGCGGCCATCTACGGGGGGTATATGCAGACCGTGAGCCAGTTGCTTCAGGCGAAGGGAAATCAAATTTTCTCGGTCGCACCGCAGGATTCCGTGCTGCACGCGATCGAAATCATGGCGACCCGGCACGTCGGCGCGCTGCTCGTTATGCAGGAAGGCGCATTGCTGGGGATCATTTCCGAGCGCGACTATGCGCGCAAGGTGATACTCAAGAATCGCTCATCGCACGACACGCCGGTGAGCGACATCATGAGCTCGCCGGCGGTGAGTGTGACACCGGACGATACCGTGCATCACTGCATGCAGCTGATGACCGACGGGCGATTTAGGCACCTGCCGGTGGTGAAGTCGGGGCGCGTCGTGGGCATGCTGTCCATCGGCGATCTCGTCAAAGCCGTCATCGAAGAGCAAAGCCAGCACATCGAGCAGCTGGAGCGCTACATCGCCGGGTGATCGCAGGCGCTGATTGACGCTAACCGCGTCGCAGGTATTATGAGTTCCATACACAGGCGCGCTTCGCGGCGATGCCCCACCTGGCGCTTAGAATTTTCTGAGCGTCTAGAAGCGGTTTAAGTTCTTGTTTTAAAAAGCTTCCTGCGTTTTTGCGCAGGACCTGGCTTCCCGTTTGGGCGCGCGTATGACGAGCAATGACATGGTTTCCTTCAATACCAGCCTCAACGGCGCGGATCCGCGCCGGGACGATTGGGGTCTGTGCCGCGCCGCCTATGAAAAGGACTCCTGCGGCTTTGGCTTGATCGCCAGCCTCGACGACAGCGCCAGTCATTGGGTGCTCGAGACCGCGATCAGTTCGTTGAATCGTCTCACGCATCGCGGTGCGATCGCGACCGACGGCAAGACCGGCGATGGCTGCGGTCTGCTTATTAAACGACCGACCTCTTTCCTGCGTGCCGCGGCTGCGGAGGCCGGCTTCGCGTTGGCCCCCATCTTCGCCGCCGGACTGGTGTTCCTGAATCGCGATACCGCCAAGGCCCACGAAGCGCGCGCGGCCCTCGCTGAACAATTGCGCCTCGAGATGCTGGAAATCGCGGGCTTCCGCGCTCTGCCCACGGATCCTACTGCCTGCGGTTCCGAGGCGCTCAAGAGCCTGCCGCTCATCGAGCAGGTGTTCGTGAATGCGCCGCCCGACGTCGATGAAGCGGCCTTCAATCGAAAATTGTTCTTGGCGCGCCGCCGCTGCGAAAAAAAGCTCGAGGCGCAGGACCCGGTTTTCTATATCCCCTCCCTGTCCGCCGGCACCATTGTTTACAAGGGCATGGTGATGCCGCAGTTTCTGGCGCAGTTCTACCCGGACCTCAAGGATCCGCGGATGGAGTCGTCGGTGGTGGTTTTCCATCAGCGCTTTTCCACCAACACGCTGCCGCAATGGCGTCTCGCGCATCCGTACCGGTACCTGGCGCATAACGGCGAGATCAACACGGTGCAGGGCAACCGCAGCTGGGCGGTGGCGCGCGGTCCCTTGTTCAAGTCGCCGCTCTTGCCGGACTTGAGCGACATTTTGCCGCTCGTATCCCTGACTGGTTCCGATTCATCGTCGCTCGACAACATGCTCGAAGTGCTGCTCGTCGGCGGGCTCGATCCCATGCACGCGATGCGCATGCTGATTCCGCCGGCGTGGCAGTCGGTGGACATGATCGATCCGGACCTGAAGGCCTTTTATGAGTACTACGCTACGCATATGGAGCCTTGGGATGGGCCCGCCGGCATTGTGCTCACTGATGGCCGCTATGCCTGCTGCACGCTGGATCGCAATGGTCTGCGGCCCGCGCGCTGGGTCACCACCAAGAATCGGCACATCACCATCGCCTCGGAAGCGGGCGTCTGGGACTATCCGCCGGAGGATGTGGTCGACAAAGGCAAGCTCGGTCCGGGCGAAATGCTGGCACTGGACCTCAAGACCGGCGAGCTCATGACAACCAAGCGGATCGATGATGTGCTCAAGAGCCGCCATCCCTACAAGGTCTGGCTGAAGAAGAGCGTTCGCTATTTGCAGACGGACCTGATCGATCCGCGGCTGGCCGCCGAACCCTTCGATCGCGAGGTGCTCGCTCAGTATCAGAAGATGTTCAACGTCTCTGCCGAAGAGCGCGACGAGATCATCCGGGTCCTGGCCGAGGATGAGAGCGAAGCGGTGGGCTCGATGGGCGATGACACGCCGATGCCGGTGCTGTCGAAGAAAGTGCGGTCTCTGTACGACTATTTCCGCCAGCAGTTTGCGCAGGTGACGAATCCGCCGATCGACAGCCTGCGCGAAAGCATTGTGATGTCGCTGCAGACGCAAATCGGCCCGGAAGCGAACATATTCGTGCCCTCGCCCAAGCACGCCGAACAAATCGTATTGAGCTCGCCGATTCTTTCTCAGCGCAAGCTGCGGCAAATCGTCGCACTCGCCGAGTCCGGCGTACCCAATGAGTTCATCGATCTGCAATACGATGAGCATCTCGATCTGAAGACAGCGCTCTCACGGGTGTGCGACCACGCGGAAACCGCGGTGCGCTTGGGCAAGCTCGTGCTGCTCCTGTCGGATCGCTACCTGGTGAAGGGCAAGCTGCCCATCCATGCGCTGCTCGCCACGGGAGCCGTGCATCATAGATTGGTGGCGACGGGCCTGCGCTGCAAGTGCAACATCCTGGTCGAGACCGGCACGGCGCGCGACGCGCATCATTTCGCCTGCCTGATCGGCTACGGCGCGACCGCCGTCTATCCGTATCTGGCCTACCAGACCTTGTTCGACATGATGCGCAAGGGCGTGCTCAAGATGGAAGCGATCGCGCGCCAGGAATTGGGCAGGAGCTTCAGGCGCGGCATCCGCAAAGGCCTGTTGAAAATCATGTCCAAGATGGGCATCTGCACCGTGGCGAGCTATCGCAGCGCGCAGCTGTTTGAAATCGTGGGCCTGAGCGACGAAGTCGTTGAGCTCTGTTTCTCCGGCACCGAGAGCCGCATTCAGGGGGCGGATTTCGCCGATCTGAAGGCCGATTCGGAATATCTGGCGAAGCGCGCCTGGGATAAAACGGAACCGGTTGAACAGGGCGGCCTGCTCAAGTACATGCACAACGGCGAATACCACATGTACAACCCGGAGGTGGTGGCCACGCTGCAATCGGCCGTCATGACCGGCAGCTACGATCAATACCGGCAATTCGCCGCATTGGTGAATGAGCGGCCGGTGTCCTGCATTCGCGATCTGCTGAGATTGAATCCTCGCGCCGCGCCGATCCCGATCGAGGAGGTCGAGCCGGTTTCCGCCATCCTGGCGCGCTTCGACAGCGCCGGCATGTCCTTGGGGGCGCTGTCGCCCGAGGCGCACGAAGCACTTGCAATCGCGATGAATCGTTTGGGCGCCCGCTCGAATTCAGGCGAGGGCGGCGAGGATCCGGCGCGCTACGGCACCGAGAAAAATTCCAAGATCAAACAGGTTGCCTCCGGCCGCTTCGGCGTCACGCCGGAATATCTGATCAATGCCGAAGTGCTGCAGATCAAAATCGCGCAGGGCGCGAAGCCGGGCGAAGGCGGGCAGCTTCCCGGACACAAGGTCAACGACATGATTGCGCGCCTGCGATTTGCGCGCCCCGGTGTGGGCCTGATCTCGCCGCCGCCGCATCATGACATCTACTCCATCGAGGATCTGGCGCAGCTGATATTCGACTTGAAGCAAATCAACCCCAAGGCGCTGGTGTCGGTCAAATTGGTGGCGGAGCCGGGCGTTGGCACCGTGGCCGCGGGCGTTGCCAAGGCCTACGCGGATCTCATCACCATCTCGGGCTACGACGGCGGCACGGGTGCGAGTCCCTTGTCGTCCATCAAGTATGCGGGCACACCCTGGGAATTGGGGCTGGCCGAAACGCATCAGACGCTGCGTGCCAACGAATTGCGGCATCGCGTGCGCTTGCAGACCGACGGCGGATTGAAAACCGGACTGGACGTGATCAAGGCGGCGCTGATCGGCGCCGAGAGCTTCGGCTTCGGCACGGCGCCCATGGTGGCCTTGGGCTGCAAGTATCTGCGCATTTGTCATCTTAACAACTGCGCCACCGGCGTCGCCACGCAGCACAACGTTCTGCGCAGCAAATATTTCATCGGCTTGCCCGAGATGGTGATCAACTATTTCAAATTCGTGGCGCAGGAATGCCGCGAAATCATGGCTTCCCTGGGCGCTCGATCCCTCGCCGAGCTGATCGGGCACACGGAGCTGCTGGAGGTTCTGCCGGGCGAAACTTCAAAGCAGCGCAAGCTCGACCTGTCGCCCATGCTGGCGAATGCGGCGCTGGTCTCGGACAAGCCGCAATACTGCCTCGATCCGCACAATGAACCTTTCGACAAGGGTGCGCTTGCCGAGCGCATGCTCCAGGACATGCGCGCCGCGATTGACGCACGGTCGGGCGGCAAATTCCATTATGTGGTGAACAATTTCAATCGCTCGATCGGCGCGCGCATTTCCGGTGAGATCGCCCGCCGCTGGGGCAACGCCGGCATGAGCGCCGCGCCCCTGATCGTCAATTTGCAAGGCTCCGCCGGACAAAGTTTCGGCGTCTGGAATGTGGGCGGCCTGCATCTGAATCTTACGGGCGAGGCCAACGATTATGTCGGCAAGGGAATGGCAGGCGGCCAAATCGTCTTGAAGCCGCATGCGGATTCGAATTTCGCCGAGCGCGATACCGTGATCATGGGCAACACCTGTCTGTATGGCGCCACCGGCGGCGTGCTGTATGCGGCTGGCAGGGCGGGGGAACGGTTTGCGGTGCGCAACTCCGGCGCGCTCGCCGTCGTCGAAGGCACGGGAGATCATTGCTGCGAATACATGACCGGCGGCGTGGTCTGCGTTCTCGGCACGACCGGCGTGAATTTCGGCGCAGGCTTCACCGGCGGATTCGCCTATGTGCTCGACATGGAGCGCGATTTCGTCGATCGCTACAATCATGACCTGATCGACATTCACCGCATTTCGCCCGAAGGCATGGGCACGCATGTGCAGCATCTGCGCGGCTTGATCGAGCAGCATGTCGATGCCACCGGCAGCGCCTGGGGCGCGCAGCTGCTCAATGATTTCCGCACTTACATCGGCAGATTCTGGGTCGTCAAACCGAAGGCTTCCGCGATCGATTCGCTGCTGGAAAATCTGCGCCGCGCGGCGTAGGCCCGGTAGCGCGATCCCCCTCATGGCCGACAAGCATCTGCAATTCCTCGATATTCCGCGCAAGGAGCCGGACAAGCTGCCCGTCGAGGTGCGCACCACGCAGTTTCGCGAAATCTATTCGCAATACAGCGCCGAGTCGGCGGCGCAGCAGGCCGGACGCTGCATTGCCTGCGGCAATCCCTTCTGCGAATGGAAATGCCCGGTGCACAACTACATTCCCAATTGGCTCAACCTGATCAACGAAGGAAAATTGTTCGAGGCGGCGGAACTTTCGCATCAGACCAATTCGCTGCCGGAAATGTGCGGACGCATTTGCCCGCAGGACCGGCTGTGCGAGGGCGCATGCACCTTGAACGACGGTCTCGGCGCGGTGAGCATCGGCGCGATCGAAAAATACATCACGGACGAGGCATTCCGCCTCGGCTGGAAGCCGGACATGTCGAATGTGGTGCGCACGGCCAAACGCGTGGCGGTTGTGGGTGCGGGACCGGCGGGTCTGGCATGCGCGGATGTTCTGGTGCGCAACGGCGTCAAGCCCGTGGTGTTTGACCGCTATGCGAAGATCGGCGGCCTGCTGACCTTCGGCATCCCGCCGTTCAAGTTGGAGAAGGATGTCGTCGAGAAGCGCCGTGAAATCATGGAGGAGATGGGCGTTGAATTTCGCTTGAACATCGAGGTGGGACGGGATATTGCGTTCGAGCAGATAGCGGGCGAGTTCGACGCCGTGTTTTTGGGCATGGGCACCTACACCTATGTGAAAGGCGGTTTCGACGGCGAAGATCTTCCCGGCGTACACGAGGCATTGCCTTATCTCATTTCCAATATCAACCGCGAGCTCGAGCTCCCGGGCGATGCCGGTTTTCTCGACATGAAGGGCAAGCATGTCGTGGTGCTCGGCGGCGGCGACACGGGCATGGATTGCAACCGAACCGCGATACGGCAAGGCGCCGCCAGCGTGACCTGCACTTATCGGCGCGATGAAGACAACATGCCGGGATCGCGGCGCGACTACAAGAACAGCAAGGAGGAAGGCGTCACATTCCTCTTCAACCGCCAGCCCATCGAAATCGTCGGCGTCGATCGCGTGCAGGGCGTGAAGCTGGTCGAGACTCGATTGGGGCCCCCGGGTCCGCGCGGCCGGCGCATACCGGAAGTGGTGCCGGGGACGGAGGAAACCATTGCCGCGGACGCCGTGATCATCGCTTTCGGATTCCTGCCCAATCCGCCCGATTGGTTCCAATCACAGCGCATCGAATTGCACGGCAACGGCCGGGTGCGCGTGTCAGGCGCGCCGCAATCGCGATTTCAAACCACGAACCCCAAGATCTTCGCGGGCGGCGACATGGTGCGCGGCTCGGATCTGGTGGTCACTGCCGTTTTCGAAGGACGCGAAGCAGCACAAGGGATATTGCGGCATTTGGGATTGCGCAACGCTTGACATGCGGCGCGCGCGGCGCTCAACTTTGTGGGAGGAGCCCGCGCCATGCCAACCCAATCGGCCACCGATCTTGTGATGCTGCAAGCCCTCAATCGCGATTATATAAATTCGGTGCAGCGTGGCGACGTGCGCCGTTTCAACGAACTTCTCGCCGCAGATTATTATTGTTCGAATCCCGACGGTTCGCTGGTCGATCGCAGCGGTTTTCTTGAACAGACGGCAAAGCCCGTGACCATTGCCAATCTGCGCGCGGAAAATGTGCTCATTCGATTTTTCGGCGACATCGCCATCATTCATGGCCGGACCAGCTACAACCTGCCCGACGGCAGCGCGGCTCATGGACGCTATACCGATGTCTGGGCCCGCGAAGGCAATACTTGGAAAACGGTTTCAGCTCATGTAACACGCGCTTGATCAATCGGAGAAAACTATGTGCGAAAAGGACGATTTCGATGAGATGTATGCCATTTCCCGCGCTCGCGATCTGTCGAGAAGACAATTCGGCGCACTGACGCTCGGCGTCGGATTGACCGCCGTGCTGCCGCGGCTGGCCGATGCCGCGGAGACCACTGAATCCGAAGTCGAGATCAAAACACCTGACGGGACCTGCGATGCGTACATCGTTCACCCCGTGAAAGGCCGGCATCCCGCCGTGTTGATCTGGCCGGACATTTTCGGCTTGCGGCCCACTTTCAGGCAGATGGGCAAGCGCCTGGCCGAATCCGGCTACACCGTGCTGGTGATCAATCCTTTCTACCGGACCAAGAAAGCGCCGACCGCGCCCGAGCATCCTGATTTTGGCGATCCAGCGACGCGCCAGGCTCTCATGGCGCTCGCCGGCACGCTCTCGCCTGCAACGGCACTCACGGACGCGAAGGCATTTGTCGCCTATCTGGATGCCCAGCCGTCGGTCGATACCAAGAAAAAGATGGGAACCACGGGCTATTGCATGGGCGGACCGTTTGTCTTCAGAACCGCCGCGTCATATCCCGATCGTGTCGGCGCCGCAGCGACATTTCACGGCGGCGGTCTGGTGACTGACAAACCTGAAAGTCCGCATTTGCTGATTCCGAAGATGAAAGCGCATTTTCTCGTCGCGATTGCCGAGAACGACGATGCGTCGCAACCTGATGCCAAAACCGTCTTGAAAGATTCTTTTGCGAAGGCCAATTTACCGGCCGAAATCGAAGTGTATGCCGGCGCCAAGCATGGCTGGTGTCCGCCCGATTCTCAGGTTTACAACGCCGATCAGGCTGAAAAAGCCTGGGGGCGCATGATGGTGTTATTCAAGAGCGCGTTGGCGTAAGCGCAAACCTAGGCGTAGCCGCTGGATAAGGGCCCCGGTGATTCCAGGGGAAACCGGGGCCCATATCGAGGTCCGAAAACGGCGAGTATTGACGTCCGAGAAGGGCTACTCTAGCCGCATGGAACTCGACTCGAATGCTTGTTATCGCGCAGCCAGGGCGCGTGATCGCCGGTTTGATGGCCGCTTTTATGTCGGCATCACTTCGACGCATATTTATTGCCGGCCGATTTGCACGGCACGTCCGGCGCATCGGAAAAATATGCGCTTTTATTCCAACGCGGCGGCCGCGGAGGGCGCAGGATTCAGACCTTGTTTGCGTTGCCGTCCGGAAAGGGCGCCAGGATTGGCGCCGGTCGATGCGGTGAGCCGGCTGGTCGGCGCCGCGATGGCGGGCATCGAAGAACATGCACTCTCCAGTGCGCATGTTGGAGATCTTGCCGCTTCATTAGGGGTCAGCGATCGGCATTTGCGCCGCGTCACCGAAGCGGAGCTCGGCGTGTCGCCGATTCAATTGGCGCAGACGCAGCGCTTGCTGCTGGCCAAGCGATTGTTGCGCGAAACCTCGCTCGATCTGACGGACATCGCCTTTGCCAGCGGTTTCGGCAGCGTGCGCAGATTCAACGCCTTGTTCAAATCCCGATATGGCTTGAGTCCGCGCGCGATTCGCGGCAAGTCGAGCGACACCGACAGCTTGAGCGTGCAGCTGGAATTCAGACCGCCGCTGGCATGGAAAAATCTGCTGGCCTATCTCAAGCTGCGGGCCATTCCGGGGGTCGAAATGGCGGACGACACCCATTATCGGCGCACGGTCTCAATCGGCAACGCCAAGGGTTGGATCGCTGTGTCGATGCACCTGAGCGGCGAGGCGCTGAATTTGGAAATCTCGCCTACATTGACCCCGGTCATCGGCGCCATCATCGGCAGGGTCAAGCAATTGTTCGATCTGGGCGCGGCACCCCATTCGGTGAGCACCGTGCTCAAGCAGGATGACATTCTTGCCGCCACGGTGCGCAGATTGCCGGGGCTGCGCGTCGCGGGAGCCTTCGACGGATTTGAACTGGCCGTGCGCACCGTGCTCGGACAACAAGTATCCGTGAAGGGAGCGAGCACGATTTCGGGACGCTGGGCTCAAGCCTTCGGCGAACCCATCGCGACCCCCTGGGCTGAACTCAATCGCTTGGGTCCCAACGCGGATCGCATGGCAGCAGTTTCCGCAACCCAAGTCGCCGCGTTGGGCATGGTCGGCGCCCGTGCGCGGTGTCTCGTCGGTCTTGCGCAAGCGGTCTCACAGCGAAAAATCGTGCTGGCCTATGCCTCGAATGTCGAAGAGCAGATCGATAGCTTGATGAGCTTGCCGGGTATCGGACATTGGACGGCAAATTACATCGCGATGCGCGCGCTGCATTGGCCAGACGCTTTTCCCACGGGAGATTTGGTGTTGATGCGCGCCGCGCGGTCAAATCAGAAGCAATTACAGCAACGCTCCGAGGCCTGGCGCCCGTGGCGTGCCTATGCGGCACATTATCTTTGGCAATCATCAGGAGTAGTGCCATGAACGCTTTTTGCTATGTCGAAAGTCCGATTGGTCGCTTGATGCTGACAACCGATGGCACGGCCCTCACGGGTCTGTACATGAATTTATATCGCAACAAGCCGAGCAAACTGCCCACCGTCAGCGATGATTGGATGCAGAATGAGACGATCGGTCCCTTACCGGCCGCGGCGCGGCAGCTGAAAGAATATTTCGCCGGCCAGCGGCGCGAATTCAACCTGCCCTTACGCATGCACGGCACCGAATTTCAGCAGCGCGTCTGGCGCGAGCTGACTCAAATCCCGTTCGGCGAAACGCGCAGCTATGGTCAGCTCGCCAAACGCTTGAACAATCCCAATGGATCGCGGGCCGTGGGTCTTGCGAATGGCCGCAATCCCATTGCCGTCATCGTTCCCTGTCATCGGGTGATCGGCGCCGATGGGTCGTTGACGGGATTCGGCGGCGGCATCGAGCGCAAAGAATGGCTGCTGGCCCATGAAGGTCAGCCACGCAATCGCGAGCTGGCCTTGGGTGATCCGCTGAAATCGGGTGTCGCCGCGTAAAGGCGGGAGCGCTAGATCAACGGCAGCATGATGGTGAACACGACGCCGCTGCCATCGTCCCGGTTGGCGGCAATGGCCGTGCCGCCGTGAAATTCGGCGACGAGCCGCACGATGTACAGGCCCAAGCCGAAATGCGGCTTGTCATCGCCCCCCTCGCGCTGCTCGAACAAGGATTCGAACAACCGGCCCATGAGCGCCTCGGGGATGAGCGGCCCGTCGTTGGCGACTTGCAGACAATAATTGGCCTGCACGCGCTCCAAGCGCACCGTAACAGTTCCATTCCTGGGGCAAAAATCCACGGCATTCTCGATGAGCTTGTCGAGCAGTTGAACCATGAGATCGGGCGCGCCGCGCGCGAAACAGGGATCCTCGGGCGTTTGCAGCGTGAAATGCGTCGCAGGAAAGCCGTCGCGATACGCGGCCACGGTGGAGATCAGCAATTCGCGCAGGTCGAAATTCACCCGTTCGGATTGTTTGATGCTTTCCTCGACCCGTGCCGCCGCACCCAGCGCGCTTAAAATGGATTGCAGGCGCTGCGTTCCTTCGCGCGCCCGCGTGATGTAGCGGCGCTGATCGTCACGCAAACCCTCCGATTCGAGATTGTCCAATGAAGAACGGACGATGGTGAGCGGGGTGCGCAGCTCATGCGACAGCTTGCCGCCCAAAGTGCGCAGGTACTGAGCATGTTCATTGAGGCGTGCCAGGAGGCGCTCGAAGCCGCGCGACAAGGCACCGATTTCATCCGTGCTCGCGGATTCCGGCATGGTCAGTTGAATTCTGCCGTCGCTGCCCACCGCGGAATCGGCGGCGTCGCGCAGCCGCCCAATGCGCAGGCTGATCCAAGTGGCAAAGGCGAGCATGATGATGACCGCGGCGGCGGTTGAAATGAGGGTCAGGTTGAACAAGCGGCTGAGCGCGCGGTCGCGCAGGGCCAGCAGCTGATCCGCGGCCTGCTGCAAGACCACGGCGCCGTGCAGTTGCCCCTCGATCACGATCGGGGCGGCGGCGGTCAACAGCATCTCGTGGCGGTGGCCGCCGAGCACCCACTGCGCATGCGGGCGCCCTTGCAGAGCCGAGTTCACGCTTGCACCGCTTAAGTGATCCGGCGCCGACGACAGCGTCGGCAAGTCGGTGGTGTCGATGCGCATGAAGTAGCGCTGCCAGATGGGCTCGGATTCCTCGTTCTCGCTGCGCTTTTTCGAGAAGACATTGCCGGCCGTGCCCAATATCAGCGCATTGGCGTCGATGACAGTGGCGCTGGTGCCGTCGCCGAGGAAGGTCTCGAGCAGCGAACTCAAGCCCGCGGTCGCAAAAAACAGGCGGCCGCCCAGGGCGCTGTCCGCGCCAAAACCCGCCTTGGCCTTGCCGCGCCCATCGATTGCCTCGACCCAGAGATGCCGCGCGACAAAGCTCAAGGGGACGCGCGCTTCCAAATGGTAGCCGGCGCCGGTCTGCAGCCAGAAGGCCTGGATGCGCGGTTCCGCCACGACTCGATCGGCGCCATCCTCACCCTTGACCACGCTTTGTGCCGCGATCAGGCCGGGTGCAGCCGTGCCGAAGAAATAGGATTCGCGTCCATTCGGGCCTTCCAGCGTCAGATTCACCCGATCGAAGCGATCCTGGTCCGGCCGCACGTTGTGGGGCTGCGGATCGAAATGCGGGTCGTCCACCTCGAGGTAGAGATAAAGAAAGCGCTCGGTCGAGCCGGCCTGAACGCGAGCGCGATATCCGGTCGTGCTGGGCAGCAAGGTCGGCTCAGCCGGTACATCCCAGTCCTCGCGATAGCCGTCGAGCAACGGCTGGGTAATGAGCGGATACACATACAGATCGCCCGCGCCTGACGAAAATGCCTGGTTGTCGGTGGGATCGTGGAATACGCGTTGCGGTTGGGCGGACAGCGCATTGGCAATGGTACCGGCGCTCGCCAGCAGCGACTGTTCCTGCGAGCTGCGCAACGCGGTCTCGAGCTCTTTGGCGTATTGACAGCCGGCCCACGGCAGCACCAGGGTGGTGAGCGCGACAATGAGCAATTGAAGTCGAATGCTCACTCGAGCCAGCGGTAACCCATTCCGTACACCGTCTGGATGGCATCGAAAGCGGTATCCACCTGCTGAAACTTGCGCCGCACGCGCTTGATGTGCGAGGTGATGGTGTTGTCGTCCAATACCACATTCGCGGCGTCCATCAATTGCTGCCGATTCTTGACATGCCCGGGATTGCGGGCCAGCGCGTGCACAATCCAGAATTCGGTGAGCGACAGCGTCACCGCCGCGCCGTTCCACGTGGTTTGCATCTTCTCGGCATCGATCGACAGGGCGCCGCGCCGCACGATCTCGGCGGCATTGTCGGGGCGGCGCAGGGCATCGATGCGTCTGAATAAGGCCGCGACGCGCGCCGCCAAGTGCGGCAGGCTGACATCCTTGGTGAGGAAGTCATCGGCGCCCAGCCGCAATCCCGATACCGCATCGAGCTCGCTGTCCCGGGCGGTCAGGAAAATGATCGGCAGTTCCGCCGAGAGTGCGCGCAGATCGCGGCACAAGTCGAAGCCGCCTTCGGCTTCATCCTCGAGCGAGATGTCGATGATGGCAAGATCGGGCAAGCGCGTGTTGAATGCCTGCATGGCGGTGCGGCGATTGCCATAGGTCTTGATCGAATAGCCGTGCCGCGCCAGCGCCGCGGCGTAATTCTCGCGCAAAGCCGGCTCGTCCTCGACGATGGCGATCTGCTTTTTCATAGGCGAATCATAGCTGAACCGCCTGTTTCAGGGCCGAAAACCGCTGCCATGATTCGCCACAATTCAGCGCCGGATTGCCCGATTCGCATCCTTGGAAAACAGCGTTCTCCGCAGACACTGACAACGTGGCAAATATCCGGAGACACCCATGTCGATCACGACTTTGAGCCCAAGCCGTCCCGCGGCATCATTCTGGTCCGCTCGGCGCGAAGCCTCGCTCAATTGGCTGGCGCTCGGACTGCTGCTGGCGGCCTGGAATGCCAGCGACAATGATGCCGCGACCACTGCTGCGGCGAGGACCGATGCTGCGACCACGGCGCGCCGCCGGCCGGAAGCGCTGCGCGGCTACGATTATGTCTCGGTGCGGGCCGCGAACAGAGTTGGGGCAGATGGGTGGCCGTAGATTCATCGCAAAGGTCACAAATCTGTCACCGTACTGTAAAGCTCCATACCTCTAATGGCGAGGTGTCATGCTTGCCACGGAAACCGCAAAACAGATACTGATCGTCGATCGGGACATTGCAACAGTGGAGCCGCTGCGCCAGAAATTGGCTGAAGCCGGCTTCACGGTGCGCGCAGTCACCGATAGCTCGGCGGCCGTCGTAGATCGACCGCCGCACCTCCTCATCATCGATTGGAACGTGACGGGATATGCGGCGCTCGACTTCATTGAGCGGCTGCGCAAAGTGAGGTCGCCGCAAACCGTTCGCCTGATCATTTTGTCGGATTTATCGGGCGAAGAGCACGTGGTCAACGGCCTGAATCTGGGTGCGGACGATTACATCACCAAGCCATTTTCGTTGCGTGAGGTTGTTGCGCGCGTCTGCGTGTTGCTCCGTGCCCATTCTCACGACGCCAACCGCGTGGCTCTCTGCAGCGACGATCTGGTTCTCGACACCGCCACCAATCGGGTCACGGTTCGCGGCAAATTGATGCATCTGCGCGGCGTGGAATACCGGCTGCTGGAATTCTTGATGTCAAACGCCGGCCGGACGTTCAACAGAAACCAACTTTTAAGCCGTGTGTGGGGCGGCGACACGGAAGTCGACGAGCGTACAGTTGATGTCAACGTGCAACGATTGCGGAAAATATTGAGCGAACGAGGCTGCGAAGCACGTATCCAAACCGTGCGCGGCTTCGGCTATCGGTTTGTGTCGCCAACTTGCACGGACTGAGGACTTCATCACGTTTTCTATTGTTCCACGTGATGTTCCACGGCTAAGTTCCTTTTTTGTAAGCAAATCTTCTTCCCCAAGTCATCCATTCGTAACACCGAAACGCGATCTTAGGCAGCGTCGGAAGTCACTTGGAGGACGAGATATGCAGGAGCGTAACGCCCACTCGCCAATGCGATTGCGAACGGTCTTCATATCGGACATTCATTTGGGTTTCAAAGGCTGCAGCGCCGAATGGCTGCTGGATTTTCTGCACATCGTGGAAACCGACACCCTGATCTTGGTCGGCGACATCATCGATGTGTGGAGCATGCAGAAAAACATGTTCTGGCCGCAATCGCATAACAATGTGCTGCGGACCATCCTGGGCAAGGCCAAGCGCGGCACCAAGGTGATCTTCGTCCCCGGCAATCACGACGAAGTGTTTCGCGAATTCGATGGCGCGGTGTTCGGCAATCTCGAAATTCACCGCGAGTATATTCACCAGGGCGCCGATGGCCGGCGCATGTTGGTCCTGCACGGCGATGAATTTGACAGTGTCGTGAAGTGCAGTCCTTGGCTCGCCAAGCTCGGCAGCAACATCTATGACATCCTGCTGGCCGCGAATCCGTATATCAACTGGTTCCGCCGCAAGCTCAAGCTGCCGCACTGGTCACTGTCCATGTACCTGAAGCACAAGGCCAAGACCGCCGTGCAATACATCGGCAGCTTCGAGGACGCGGTGGCCCAGGCGGCGCGCAAGCGCGGCGTCGATACCGTGGTTTGCGGCCATATTCACCGTGCTGAGATCCGCGACATCGACGGCATCCGCTACTGCAATGACGGCGATTGGGTGGAAAGCTGCACCTCGCTGGTCGAGGACATGAGCGGACAGCTGCGCCTGATCGATTGGCCCAAGGTACGCGAACAAGCACAGCCGGCGCCCTTGCCTCTGCCTGTTGGCCAGGCCGCTTAAGCTGGAGCGATGATGAGCGAAGTGAATGTGTTGTGGAGTTCAGCTTGGCGCAACTTGCAGAGGAATCTGGCGAGCACCGTTGGCGGGGACGGAGCCTGCACGAGACCGATGTTGGAGGCGTCGTTTCAGGGTAGTGCATTGCGCGCCGGCTCGTGGCTGGTCCGGGCGCATAGCCGCAAGGAGCAATGGTCCCGGATAAGCCGGTAACGGTTGCCAGGTTTACTTTCAACAAATTGCCGCATCACTGTCCGCGAAATGTCATGTTGCCGGTGCAGTATCGAGACATTCCTACTTGGGCTTAAGAGAGAAACCCATGAGCAGTCTCGATTTCGATCTGGATGGCAGGATGAGCACCCTGGAATCGGAGTGGCGCCAGGCCTATGAAGCGGGTATTGCGGCGCGCGCGGCACTGCAGGCCCTCGCCGCCACCCGCAAACCTGACGCTTCTGCGGTCGCCAAAGCTCACGCCCGGCTCGATCACGCCGAGAGCCGGAAGGCACGCATCATGGCGAAGATTGAGCGGCTGGAAGATAGCATCTTGGGCCACAGCTGATGCAGGCCATGCTGGCGCAACACATCGCAATCGAGGCGCACGCGGTGTTGGAGGATACAATGTCGTATCACGATGCGGACGGCAGCCCGGCGGTCGAACTTTTGGAGCGTCGCTGGTTCGCGGCGCTGCGCGCGGCCAGAATCGCGAAGGCGGAGTGCGACGTGTTAAGGGGAGTCCTGGAGCGTGCCGACAGTGCTTGGCGGCGAGCCCACTTGCGAGTCGCCGAATTGGAATGCCTGCGCGATACGCTTGGAGAACAGTTGGAAGAATTGAGCGATAAGCGAGTGGAAGCTCCCGAGAGAGCGCGCCAGCTGGTGTTGTCCGCAGCCTAGAAATTCCTGGCGGAACGGATTAGAAGCGAATCCCCATTCTCCGGTACACATTGGACAGCAGCCACATCGGCCCGATCAGGAGGAATTGCAGGTCCTTGAAAAAGGACGGGCGTTTCTTTTCGATGGCATGGCCGATGAACTGCCCAATCCATGCCAGCACGAACAAAGTCACGCAGATCAGCCACAGCGGTGCCAGCGCGTTGCGGCTCACCGCGTCGATGGACCACAGCATCAGCGCCAGCAAGGGCAGGATTCCCAGCGCCAGCGGCAGCGACAACATCGCGTAATAGATGAAAGCTAGCAGACAGATCAGCGCGGCCCAGTTCGCGAAAGGCATGGCGGCGCGGATTCCACTCGGAAAGGGCGTGATCCACAAGAGGCCGAGAACGCACCACAGGATGACGGGCACGCAAATCCAGTGCAGCGCCTCGTTGGTCGGATTGCGGTGACTCGAGCCGTATTCGTCCAGCCATTGCCCAGCAGTACGCATGGAAGAACGGTACGACCAATCAGCGGTCAAGGCAAGATTTTACAGTAGGCGCTCAACTGGTCGCGCACCGGTCATTGCGCTACTCTTCGAGGGCATACGTATTGAAGAGGGATGCTGAAATGCGCGCCATGATCGTGTTAGCAGGGTTGGCCGTGGTCGGCTGCGCGGGTCAGCCTAGCAGTCCGCAGGCGAACAATGTGATAGCGCAGGCACCCGCCGGCGCGGCGGCCGGCACGCCGGCCGATATCGAAGCGCAGCGATTGGCCGCTGCGAAAAATCTGAATCTGAAGGTCTTCAACAAGGACGGCCAGCAGTTATTCTGCCGCTCGAATTTGGTCACCGGCTCGCACATCCAACGGGATACGCGCTGCTATACCGCCGAGCAGCTCGAGAGTCTGGAGCGGGAAGTTCAGCGGCAGGCCGATGAATTCTTGGTCGCGCCCAACAGCCAGAATCCGGCCAGACTACCCACCACTAAATGACGCGATGCAGGCCTTGACCACGCCGCCCGCGGCGATGATGAACATGATCGCGCTTGTGAGGCCTCCCATCATGGCGCCGACGAGCCGCTTGTTGGGGTCGGCCATATAACCGCGCATGTAAATGATGCGGCCGATGAGCCAGACCAAGCCTATCAAGGGCGCGAGCCACGGCCAGCGAATCGGATAGAACGCCGCCACCCACAGAAAGGGCAGAAAGATGCCCATCTGTTCCAAGGTATTGAGCTGCACGCGATAGGCGCAATCGAACTCTGGATGGCCGCTGGTCGCCGGCGCTTTGATGGCGTGCTTGCCGCGCAAATTTCCGACACGAAATGCCGTATAGAAATAAAAGAACCCAATCAGCAGAGTGATGATGGCCGTCCACAACGTCGCTGGAATCATGATCTCCCCCTGGCAGCCATCGCGGGCACGATGGCGTTTGTTTTTAGTTATGGAGCGATTGCGCCCAAAAAAAATGAGCCGCCGATTGCTCGGCGGCTCAAATATACATCAACCTTATGGAGCTGAAACGCGGGGCGTTTAGGCTGCGGCCGCCATCAAGCCTTTCAGCTTGTTGATGGCATTCGATTCGACCTGGCGCACGCGTTCGGCGGAAATGCCGTACTCGTCGGCCAGTTCGTGCAGCGTCGCCTTATCGTCGGTCATCCATCGCCGCTTCAAGATGCTGCGGCTGCGCTCGTCGAGTTTTTCGAGGGCCACTTCCAACCGATCGGTGGAATCCTCTTCCCACTCCGCGCGCTCCACTTCGACCGCCGGATCGGCGTTGCTCGCCGGTAAATACATCGCAGGCGAGTAAGCCTCTTCTTCGTCGCTTTCCGGGGTCGGATCGAACGACATGTCGCGTGCCGACAGCCGCTGTTCCATTTCACGGACATCGGCTACATCGACGCCCAGATCGCGCGCAACCGCCGCGGTTTCCGCTTCCGACAGCCACGCCAAATTCTTCTTCATCTTGCGCAGATTGAAGAACAGCTTGCGCTGCGATTTGGTGGTGGCCACCTTCACCAGACGCCAGTTGCGCAGCACATATTCATGAATCTCGGCGCGAATCCAATGCACGGCGAACGACACCAAGCGAACGCCCACGCCCGGGTCAAAGCGCTTGACCGCCTTCATGAGACCCACATTGCCTTCTTGCACCAGGTCTCCCATGGGCAGGCCATATCCCAGGTAGCCGCGCGCAATGTGCACGACGAATCTTAAGTGCGACAGCACCAATTGGCGGGCCGCGTCCAAATCGGCCTCGGAGCGGAATTTCACCGCCAGCGCGACCTCATCTTCCTTCGACAGAACCGGAATCTGGGAAACCCGATCTATATAAGAGTCCAAGCTCCCGACGGGGCCCGCGAATACCATTCCAGTTTGTTTAGCGACTAGAGCAGCAGACATTTAGCACCTACCTCCCAAAGCAAATCTTCGCCCAAATTTATGTAAGCAATAATAGCACTCCTAGGGTTAGAGTGCTAATGGCGCCCAGAGTTCGGCGCGGCAGCAAAGTATTTAAAAACATATACTTATGCCGGTTCGATCGCTCGGATATGGCGCGTTGCAGCAAGCCAGGATCCGAGCCAAGACAGCCCCACGGAGAGCCCCAGAACCGCGAGTCCCGTGCTTGCTTTCGGTCCTTGCAAGCTGAAGGCGCTGCCGTACAAAAATGCCAATTGCGCCACCGGCCGAGCCAAGACGGTCGAGGCCATGGCGACCAGCGCCAAGGCCAGTAAACCGCCCCCCAACCCGTACCAGATACCGGTGTAGAGGAAGGGCCGGCGGGTAAAGCCATCCGACGCGCCCACCAGTTTCATGACCTCAATTTCGGCCCGTCGGTTCAATATATCGAGCCGTATGGTGTTGCTGACGACGAGCACGATGCCGATGCCAAGCAGGCCGCCGGTGAGCAAAACAACCCGGCGCAGCAGATCGAGCATGGCGTGCAGGCGCTTCACCCAGTCGGTGTCGATCTGCACGGTTTGCACGTCGCTTAAAGTAGCGATCGCGGTCTTGAGCGACTCTGTTCCCAGAGGCGTGCTCGCGCTCAGAGTCGGCGTCACGACCAGGCTATCGGGCAGCGGATTGTCTCCCAAGGCATCGAGCGCGCTGCCGAATCCGGAGTCGCTGCGAAACTCCGCGAGCGCTTGCTCGGCGGTGATGATGCGTACCGCGGCGACATCGCCGCGCTGGCGCAACTGCTTCGCCAGCGACTGCACTCGAACGGCGCTCGCCTTCTTGTCTAGATAGACCGACAAGTCATACGCTTCGTTCCAATTGCCGGTAGCGCTGCGGGCGTTCTGCAACAGCAGCGTCAAGAAAAGGGGCAGGGCCAGGGCCACCGCGATCACGCCCATCGTCATCAAGGCCGCAAAGGGCTGCTGCACAATGCGTCCCAGCGAGCCGATCAGCACCTGTGCGTGGCGCGAGAAATAGGCGCGAATGCTCACGCGCTTTCCTCGCCGACAACGCGCCCGGCGCGCAGTACGATGCGCCTTGCGCCGACCTGCTCGATGAGATGAACATCGTGGCTCGCGACCACCACCGTTACTCCGACCTCACTGAAGCGCTTGAACAACTTCATGACTTCGAGCGCGAGGTCAGGATCCAGATTTCCCGTCGGTTCATCGGCAATGAGCAGCGCCGGCTTCGCCACCACGGCTCTTGCAATGCCCACCCGCTGCTGCTCGCCGGTGGAGAGCTCCAAGGGACGAGTCTTCTCCCGGCCGAGCAGGCCGACCTGATCCAGCGCGGCCCGAACCCGTTTGTCGATCTCACGCTTGGGCACGCCGGCGATGACGAGGGGCAGCGCTACGTTGTCGGCAATCGGCCGGTCATGCAGCAATTTATGATCCTGAAAGACCACGCCGATCTGACGGCGAAATTGCGGAATGCCGCGCGCTTTCACGCCCGAGGTGTTCTGACTGTTGACGATGACCTGACCGCGGGTGGGGCGCTCGATCAGCGCGATCAGCTTCAGAATGCTGCTTTTGCCTGCCCCCGAATGTCCCGTCAAAAATGTCAACGCACCGCTCTCGATGTGGAATGACACACCGGACAGGGCCTCGCGGCCATTGGGATAGCGCTTGAAAACCTGGTCGAAGCGAATCATGCAGCCGCGTCGCGTGGTTCCGATTTCAACAGCGCCGAAACGAATTCCGAGGCGCTAAAGACGCCGAAGTCCTCGGACTGTTCGCCGACGCCGATGAAGCGTATGGGAATCTTCAAGCGCTGTGCGATGGCCAGAACCACGCCGCCCTTGGCGGTACCGTCCAATTTGGTAATCACCAAACCCGTGACGCCCAGCCCCTTGTTGAATTCTTCGGCCTGCGCCACGGCATTTTGACCAATGGTGCCGTCGAGGACCAACAGCACCTCGTGGGGCGCGCTCGGGTCCAAGCGGGCGAGCACGCGCTTAACCTTCTTGAGTTCGTCCATCAAGTGGGTCTGGGTATGCAGGCGGCCGGCGGTATCCGCGATGAGCACATCGATGTGCCGCGCGCGCGCCGCATTCAAGGCGTCGAAGATCACGGCCGCCGGTTCGGAGCCCGATTGTTGGGCGATCATGGGCACGTTGTTGCGCTCGGCCCAGATTTCCAATTGTTCGCGCGCCGCCGCACGAAAAGTATCCCCGGCCGCGAGCATGACCGTCTTGCCTTCGGCAAGGAGCCGCGCGCTCAGTTTGCCGATGGTGGTGGTCTTGCCCGCGCCGTTGATACCCACCACCAAGATCACGTAGGGCTTGGCCGCGGGATTGATCACGAGCGGCCGTTCCACCGGCGCCAAAATCTGCGACATCGCCTCGTTCAGCGCCTTGAGCAGCGCATCGACATCGTCGAGCTCTTTGCGTGCGACGCGCCTGCGCAGCTCGTCGAGAATTTTCGAGGTGGCTTCGACGCCAACGTCGGCCGTGATCAAGCGGGTCTCGAGATCATCCAGAATCTCGGCGTCGATCTTGCGCCCCGGCAGCAGTTCCGCAATATCGGTTGTCAGCCACGCCGGGCCCTGATTCAACTTGGCACGCAGGCGTTTGAAAAACCCCCGCACGCCTGGTTTGTCAGCTTCGTTCGTCATCCTAAGGTACTCGCCTGCGGTCTCAAAGAATTAGGGCTGGGAACGTTGGACTTGGACATACTTGATTGTCGCCTGCCTGACCATCCGTCACACGTATTTCAGATTATGTCATTCGCCGCGTTCTCACGAGGCTATTCGCAACCCTAGGCTAGTCGTACAATGCCCCGCGGGTGCGCCTTTAGCATTGCGCGAACAGTAACTACAAAAAGAGTCAGGGAATGACAATGCATTCAGTCGCAAGCATCGCGGTAATCCGTCGGTTTCGCTGCGCAGCGGCGGGCCTGTTCGCTACGGCGCTTGGCCTCTTGTCAGCGGGCGCTATGGCCGGGACAACGCAACTTGTCCGGGACATCAACACCACTGCCATTCCCGCGAGTTCTTTCCCGCAGTCGCTCGGCGCAGTTGGCGGAAAAATGCTGTTCGGTGCCAGCGACAGTACGGGAGCCGGCCTTTGGAGCACTGATGGCACAGCCGCGGGAACGCAGCTGCTGCAACGGTTGAATGGGATTGGGGTGGAGGGTCATTCGCCTGAGCCTAATTTCCTGACAAGTGGTACCGGCGCCTACTTCGTCGCGGTCGATGGTTCCGGGACGTCGACTATCTGGTTCACGGACGGATCAAGCGCGGGAACGCGGCAAGTGGCGGCTTTCACGAGCAATACGACGGCGCCGGCCGGTCTGAAAACGATGCTTGGCAATACCCTGATTTTCAGCGCGTATGACGCCAACAGTGTTCAGCAGATGTATGCGACCGATGGCACGGCCGCAGGCACTCATGTACTGACCAGCATAGTGGGTCCGAACGCCGGCGTGCTCGACGGTTTCATCCTTGCCGGCAACAAGTTCTATTTTGTTGCCGAGGATACCGCTTACGCGCACCAAATATGGGTGAGTGACGGCACAGCCACAGGGACCCACATTGTGACCAACGGCTTGGGCGCGAACTCTGTCGGATCGTCAGCGACGTACAACCCGATTTCGTTTCAACTCATCGGTAATCTGGTTCTGTACGCCTCATCAGGGTTGCTTTGGAGCATCGATACCACGACGGACACGATCGGGGCCGTAACCGCGGGAGCCGGAACTCCAGGTTTTGGGCCGCCCTCGGTACTGGGATCTGGCGAGCTCGAGAATATGGGCGGCTTCGCACTGTTCCTCGGAAACGGCGGCGTCTCTCCGTCAAACCTTGAGCTGTGGCGCTCAGATGGAACGACCACCGGTACATACAAGGTCGGCGATGTCGCGTCCGGTGCAAGCTTCAACGCTCTCCAATTTCCGTTCTTTGAGAAGGTGGGCAACAAAGTCGTTTACATAGCGGACGATGGCCAGAATGGTCCGCAACTTTGGAGTAGCGACGGCACTACTGCCAATACCGTGAGGCTCACCAACGCCACGCAACCCGCGAATTCTCCGTTCCAGATTGCGACCCCGGTAACCACGATCGGCAGCACCGCGTATGTCACGATTTCCGACGGAGCCAGTACGACCACGAGAAGCGTTTGGCAAACCGATGGGACGCCAATGGGCACGGCACGAGTAGGCGGACTTCCAAGCTTCGATCAGGGGGAGGCGGGCGTGGCGCTGGCGACTGGGGACCCATCCACGGTGTTCTTCGCCGTCTACGACGTCACGGTCACCGCGACGCTGTACAAGTATGTGCCTGCAGCGAACACCAGTACTCTGCTCAAGACCGGGCTGGCACTCTTCAGCGAAGACGAATTTGCCTACAGCAATGGGCGGTTATTCTTTTCAACCAATGACCCAATCATCGGCGACGAACCATGGGTAAGCGACGGAACCGCGGCTGGCACGCAACTCATCGAGGATATTAATCCGCAGACGACGGATAGCGGTTCCAATCCGGATGAGTTCGTGCAATTTGGCGGACGGCTCGTCTTTGCTGCCGATGACGGAGTTAGCGGACGAGAGTTGTGGATCTCCGACGGAACCTCTGGCGGAACTACGCTTCTTGCCGACATCAATCCCGGCGCCGCCAGTTCCAATCCCAACAACCTGTTCACGGCCAACGGCGCCCTCTATTTTTTCGCCACGGATGCGGCCGGTGTCTCCAGATTCATGCGGCTGGCAAGCGTCGGTGCGAACGTAGAAGTGCTGGCAGCGCTCTCGCCGCAACCCTCAAGTGGTCTCGCATATGCGTGCCCGCAGGGCAACTCCGCGGCCATCGGAACGCAGATCTTTTTTCCAGCCAATGACGGCCAATCAGGACTTGAGTTGTGGACCAGCGACGGAACGGCCGCCGGTACGCATCTGGTCGCCGATATTTCAGTCGGCATCGGCGATTCATATCCCTGCTATCTCACGGCGCTCGGCGGTCATGTATTCTTTTCGGCGGTTGGGCCGGCGGGTAACGAACTCTGGAGTTCCGACGGATCAACTGCGGGCACCGTTCAAGTTGCGGACATAAACCCCGGCCCGCTGAGCTCCTATCCCAGTTCGCTCACAGTATTTAATGGCGCGCTGTATTTTGCCGCGGACGATGGCGTTCACGGCACGGAGCTGTGGAAATCAGACGGCAGCGCTGCGGGAACCGTCCTCGTCGCCGATGTCGTACCTGGGCAGGACGCCTCCTATCCGGCACCCCTGGGAATGTTGAACGGCAAGCTGCTTTTCGAAACGTTCATTTTGTCGAGCCAAACGACCGTAGGGTACGTGAGTCAACTGTGGCTCACGGATGGTACCGCGAGCGGAACCTCCCAATTGGCGACATTGGCGGTCAATTCTGGGGCGATTCCGCTGACCAACGGCAAACAGGCGTTTTTCGTCGGACAGGATTCCTCCGGCGTGGAGCCGTGGGTTTCCGACGGCACAGCGGCCGGCACGCATCTTCTGAAGGACATCAATCCCGCCGGTTCGTACCCCTCTTGGTTCGAGAATTTCAATGGCATCACCTTGTTCGAAATTTCAACCCCGTCGGGTGAGCAGCTGTGGCGATCCGACGGAACCGCGGCGGGAACCATTCTGGTGTCGGGTATTCCACCGCAATACGTCGAAGAATTTCCCCCGACGCCGGCCCGCCATCGCCTGACCGTTGGGCAGAAATTCTTTTTCAGCGCCGCCGATCCCACAGTGGGAACCGAACTCTATGCCTTGACGAACAACGCGCCGATCGCGGTTGCCGACACCGCCTCATCAATGGATGACGCGCCGGTGACTATCAACGTGCTCGCGAATGATTCAGATTCCGACGGTACGTTGGACCCCGGCAGCATCCAAATCGTCACCAACGCGGCTCATGGCAACGCGGTGGTCGCTTCGGGCGCGGTCGTCTACTCGCCCTCGAGCGGATTCGCTGGCACTGACAGCTTCACGTATACCGTAAGCGACAATCAGGGAGCCGTGTCAGCACCGGCGACTGTCACCATTACGGTCACTGCACCGGCGCCCCCACCACCGTCCAGGAGCGGCGGAGGCGCTGTCGATATCCTGACGCTGCTGAGTCTCTTCACTTTGTTGGCATTCGGGCTTAGACGCCCCGAGATCCTCACGCGCAACCACTGACGTGATCGGCGGGCGTCATCGCCGTCTTGGTATGATACCGGCAGTGGCTAACTCCAAGACGGATTTACCGGCGCCGGCCGGCCGCAATTCGGTGCGCATCATCGCGGGCGCGTGGCGCGGTCGGCGGGTACATTTTCCCGATATGCCGGCCCTGCGTCCGACGCCGGATCGAGTCCGGGAGACATTGTTCAATTGGCTGCAGCACTCGATTGCCGACACCAGGGTGTTGGATTTGTTCGCCGGCTCCGGCGCGTTGGGGTTGGAGGCGCTCTCGCGGGGCGCCCGGGAAGCGGTGTTCGTCGAGCAATTCCCGGCGGCCGCGCGCGCGCTGCAGGAACAATTGCGGCGTCTTGGCGGCGCGGCCAAAGGCCGCATCCTGGAGATGGGCGCCGCCCGTTTCTTGCGCACGCCCGGCGAGCCTTTCGATGTGGCGTTTCTCGATCCGCCCTTCGGAACGAATGCCCTGACCGAGTACATTCCGCTGCTCGATTCCGGCAACTGGCTGAAGGTCGGGGGACTGGTTTATCTGGAGAATGAGCGGGTTGCGGGCGTCCCGGCCCTGCCTGCCCACTGGGAATTGCTCAAATCGAAGTCCGCGGGCGAGGTGGGGTATCATTTGGCGCGCGTCAAGGAAATAGCAAATGCATAAGAGAAACGCCGTCTACCCGGGAACTTTCGACCCGATCACCAACGGCCATACGGACTTGGTGCGGCGTGCGGCCTCGATCTTCGATCGCGTGGTGGTGGCGATTGCCGCCAATCCCAACAAAGCGCCGATGTTCACGCTCGAGGAGCGGGTCGACATGTCGCGTCGTGTGCTCGCCGATGTCCACAATGTGGAAGTGAAGGGCTATGCGGGCCTGACCACGGATTTCGCGCGGCAAAATGGCTTGTCGGTCATCGTGCGCGGTCTGCGCGCGGTGTCGGACTTCGAATTTGAATTTCAATTGGCTAATATGAGCCGACACCTCACGCCGGAAATCGAATCGGTTTTCATGACCCCGCAAGAGCAATACACATTCATATCATCGACCTTGGTGCGAGAAATCGCCGTCCTGGGAGGCAATGTCTCCGAATTCGTGCATCCCATTGTGGAGATCGAACTGAAGCGGCATCGCAAGCTTTGATCGACCAAGAGGCACCTCGCGCGAGGCCGGTTACCGGATTCCTGTGGTCGCTGCTCGCGATCATCATGTTCATCACCGCCGCGCCGGCCGCAAAAGCCGATGCGGTTCGTCCAGCCGATGCGGTTCGTCCAACCGACGCGGCCCGCAGGGCCGTTGCGCACAAGGGTGCCGTCGCCAGCGCCTATCCGCTCGCAAGTCAGGCGGGACAGGAAATCATGAGCCAGGGCGGCAATGCCTTCGATGCCGCGGTGGCGGTGGCCGCGGCGCTCGCCGTGGTGGAACCGACCAGCTCAGGGCTGGGCGGCGGCGGGTTTTTTCTTTTGCACCGTCAGGCCGACGGGTTCGAAACCATGGTCGATGCGCGCGAGAAAGCGCCCGGTGCCGCCTCGCGCGACATGTACCTGGACAAGGCTGGCAACGAAATTCCGAACGCCTCGACCAACGGTCCGATATCGGCGGCGATCCCCGGCGAGCCTGCGGCTTTCGAATACCTGGCCCGCAAGTACGGGAAGCTGACGCTCAAACAATGCCTGCAGCCGGCGATTCGCCTGGCGCGCGATGGGTTTCCGTTGTATGCACGGCTGCAATTCGGCATCAAGGCAAAACGCGATATTTTGATGCGCTCGCCGGACGCGGCGAAGGTCTTTTTGACAGCGGACGGCAACGTGCCCGAGATCGGCACCGTCATCAAGCAGCCGGAGCTGGCGAACACCCTCGCAGCCATCGCAGCCCAGGGCGCGAAAGGGTTTTATGAAGGCCGGGTAGCCCAGAATCTCGTCGCGGGCGTGCGCGCCGGCGGCGGCATCTGGACGCTCGAGGATCTCAAGAACTACCGCGTCGTCGAACGCAAACCGCTCATCGGCGAATACCATGGTGCGCGCATCGTAACGGCCCCGCCGCCCTCATCCGGCGGCATTGCGGTGCTGGATTCGCTCAATATCCTGGCCGGTTTCGATTTTAATGACGTGGATTCCCCCACGCGCAAGCATCTCATCGTCGAGGCCATGCGCCGTGCCTATCGCGACCGCGCAATTTTCCTGGGCGATCCGGATTTCATCAAGATGCCGCTGCAGCAATTGATGAGTGTCGACTACGCGGCCGGCCAGCGCAGCAGCATTCGCGCCGACAAGGCCATGCCCTCCGAGTTGCTGCCCGGCATCGAGTCGGAGCCGAAGGGCATGAATACGACGCATTTTTCCGTGCTCGATGCCGCGGGAAATCGTGCGGCCGTCACCATTACGGTGAATTTGTTCTTCGGCAATGGCTACATGCCGGCGGGGACGGGCGTGCTGCTCAACAACGAAATGGATGATTTTTCCACCAAGCCCGGCAGGCCCAACGTGTTCGGACTCATTGGAAACACGGCCAATTCGATCGCACCCAACAAGCGCAGTCTGTCGAGCATGTCCCCCACGTTCGTCGAGACGCCGAAGGGCATGATGGTCATCGGTTCGCCCGGCGGGAGCACCATCATCAGCCAGGTGCTCCTGGGCGTCTTGAACTACGTGGACGGCATGGGCGCGGCGGACATCGTCAAGTACCCGCACTACCATCACCAGTACCTGCCTGACGAAATCGCCTATGAACCGGGCGCGCTGACCGACAGCGAAATTGCAAAACTTCAGGACATGGGCCACAAGCTGCGGCTCTCGAACCGCCAGTGGGGCAACATGCAGGTCATCACCTGGGATTTCGCATCCGGGAAAGTCGAGGCTGCGTCGGATCCGCGCGGCGAGGGCGCGGGACTGGTTTATTAGCGAGCGGTCAGCCTAGCGCTGACACGTCGCGCACCAGTAAGTCGATCGCTGGCCCTGGGTGAACTGCCTGACGACCGAGCGGCACACGCGGCAGCGCGCTCCCGCACGTTCATAGACGAACAGTTTTTGCCGAAAATAGCCGGCCTCGCCGTCGGCGTTGACGTAATCCCGCAATGTCGTGCCGCCGATTTTGATGGCGGCAGTGAGAACCGCCTTGATGGCACGGGACAATTTCTGCGCTTGCGCCTTCGTGATCCGGCCCGCGGCGCGCCGCGGCGAAATTCCGGCGCGAAACAAGGCCTCGCTGGCGTAAATGTTCCCCACGCCCACGACCAGCTGTGAATTCATGATCAACTGCTTGATCGCCACCGCGCGTTTGCGCGTGACGCGGAACAGGTACTCGCCGTTGAATGCGCCGCTCAATGGTTCCGGCGCCAAGTTCTTGAGGAGCGCGTGCCGCGTCGGGTCATCCTGTGTCCAATGCAGGCTGCCGAATCGCCGCGGGTCGTGAAATCTTAAGGCCTGGCCGCTGTCGAGGACCAGATCCCAATGATCATGCGATCTGGGCGGCGTCTTGGCATCGACGAGGCGCAGGCTGCCGGACATCCCGAGATGCACAATGAGCGAACCGGTCTCGAGGCGGATAAGAAGGTATTTGGCGCGCCGATCGACGGCAACGATACGCTGGCCCCGGACAGCCATCTCGAGTTTCGCAGCGATCGGCCAGCGCAGGCGACGATCGCGGACGATCATGTTGATGACGCGCGACTTGACGAGCGCGGGTGTGATGCCCCGTCTCGTGGTTTCTACTTCTGGAAGCTCGGGCAGCGGTTAGGCCGAACTATTTGATCTTCGATTCTTTGTAGGCGACGTGCTTGCGCACCACGGGATCGAATTTCTTCGTCTCGAGCTTGTCCGGATGCAAGCGCTTATTTTTGGTGGTCGTGTAGTAGTGACCCGTGCCGGCGGAAGAAACCAATTTGATCTTGTCGCGCATGACGGCCCCTTAAACCTTGATGCCTTTGGCTCGCAAGTCCGCGACCACCACGTCGACGCCGCGCTTCTCGATGGTCCGCAAACCGCGGGTGCTCACGCGTAGGCTGACGAAACGCTTCTCGGATTCCAGCCAAAATCGGTGGCTATGCAAATTGGGCAGAAAGCGGCGGCGCTTGCGATTGTTCGCATGCGAAACCGTATTGCCGGTTTTGGGGCCTTTGCCCGTGACTTGGCAAACTCGCGACATGGCTAAACCTTTGAAATAGAAGCTTTAGGAGAGCCGCGCTTTATACCAGGGTCGGTACCCTGCGGCAAGGGCTTGAGCTGAATAACGGACCTGATTCAAAGGGTTGCGCGTCGCAGCGCTTCCGCCGCGTGCTTGGGCGGCTCTCCCAGCACCGATCTCATCAGTTCCGTATCGGCGTATTCCGTCACGGCCCGGACCTGACCGTCTCGAAACGCAAATATCCAACAATAAGTATTGTCGTATCGGCGCCCATCGCGGGTCGTGTTCTCGCCCTGGCCTTGCACTGCGACCATATTGCCCTCGGCAATCATGAACAGCGCATGGCTCTTGCGGGGAGGGGCCAACACGCGCCGCAAAGGCGCGATCAAGTCGCTCATGATCTGCGCCTTGCCGCGATAGGTCTTGGACCAGCCGGTGCTGCCGATGACGGTCCACTCGGCATCCGCGGCCAATGCATCGAGAAAAGGTTGGCCATTGCCTTTGGAGGTTTCGCCGAAGATGTATTCCAAGCGCTTCTTGGGCGTGTCGATCTCGGTGGCGCCCATGGCGTTAGTGCTCCCAATGACCCGGCAGGTAGCGCCATTGCGTACCCATCGGCTCCCACTGATCGGCGACCCAATGCGCTTTACCGTGCTCAACGATCCAGCTGCCCGATACCCATCGGTAGGCTTGCCCATTCCATTCCCAATGACCCGGCGCCCACACATAGCCGTCACGCGGGTGGCCCATGCTTTCGGCACGGGGCGGGGGCGGCGCCACACCGGTGATGATCTCGGCGGACATTGCCGGAGCGGCTCGCAGCAGTAGGACCCCATCGGCAAAACAGACGGCAACTAACAACGCGATGTGGGCGAGATTCATGGCTCTCTCCAATGCAAATCAGACGATATGAACGAATCGTACCCCTATCGTATGATTTGTCAATGGAGTTAAGTCAAATGGGCCGGATTTTGGCCGCCTAGTGGTCTAAGGTTTGGGGCAGGTCGCTATGCCGATTTGGCGAGAACTCGGGCTCCGGCTATGTAGGCGCGCGCAAAGGCGCCGACTTCCTGCTCCATTTGGGCGGTGGTTTCGCTGCGATTGGCGAGCGGTGCGCTCCCGAAATATAGCGCGCGGGCGAGCTGCTCGGCATTGCGCCCCAGTTCGAGATCACCGGCCATGGCTGCGCGGAACATGTCCAGCATTTCGACGTCCAGATTGGCAAAGATTTCGCCGGCCATGCTGTGGGTGTAAGTCAACAATTCCGCCGCATGCGGAGAGGCGCGCACGAGCGTAAACACGGGGCGGTGCTTTGCCACCACGGCGTCCGCCAGCCGCTCATCCAAAGGGGTTTCCGGTTTCATCAATGCCTGCTCGACCGAGCCGCGCAGGATGCGCGCCATGCGCGCGCAGACGGCGACGTACAGTTCATCCTTGTTCTTGAAGTAGCTGTACAGCGTCGCCTTGGCCACGTTGGCCCCGCGCGCGACCAACTCCATGGTGACCGCTCGAAATCCCACCCTTTTGAACAATTCCTCTGCCGCGCGCATCACCCGCTTGAAGCGGGCGTTCTCGTCGATCGCGGTGTCAGGGGCGGTGCTGGACATGAACGGATCATACGATAAGTATGCGCAATGCCCTAACCGTCCACGACCGACCATGCGGTTGCGGTGTCATAGACGAATCTCTCCTCGGCGATGCGATCGCCCGTCCAACGCTGCAGCGCCAATTCATTGAGGCGCCGGGTGATCCCGTCTTTGCCCGTCGCATCGAAGATCCAATTGATCACGACGCGGTCTCCATCGACCAGAACAATAGGACCGGGATGCGTGTACATCTTCACGCGCTCCAACACCTTGGCCTCATGCGCCATGAGCGCGGCACGTCCGCGGCGCGGCGGCTGCAGGTTTTCCTGCATCGACGCATCTTCATGGTAGTAGTCGGCGATAGCGCGCACGTGATCGCCCGCGACGACCGTCGCGATGAAAGCTTCGACCCGTTCCCGGCTCGGCATAACAGCGTTCCTTACGTCACGCGCGCCAGCGCAATGTGTGAGAAGCCTGACTGGCCGAGGCCGTGCGCGCCGTCTCGATCATATCTTGCCGTGGACTCGGTGCCGTTGAGGTCTTCAACCAGTTCAAGGCCGCAGTCTGCGAGCGCGGCCCCGAGCGTGGCGGGATCAAACCCCGACAGGAACGGTTCGCCCACGGCAGCCACTCGTTGTTCCAACTCGCGAAACGCCTCCGACTGCGCTTGAAACAGCCGCGCGTCGAAATAGGTAAACACCAATTCGCTCCTCGCCGGCGCGCAGGACGCAATCGACCGCATGGTCGCGAGATTGGCTTCGCGGGTGAGATACATCGTCACGCCCAGCCAGGAGAAAAACGTCAAGCGGTCGCGTTCAAATGACGAGCGCGCCAGCGCGGCGGCCAGGCTCTCCTGCGAAAGATCCGCGGCGATGAAGTGCACGGAGTCGGGCAGTGATACGCCGCACTCTTTTATTCGCTGGATCTTGAGAGTCTGGGTGGCAGGGAAGTCGATTTCGAAGATCTGCAAATCCGTGGAAAACGCCGGACGGCGCAACGCGAAACTGTCGAAGCCCGCGCCGATCAGGACGTATTGTTGAATTCCCCGGGCTACCGCGGCCTTCAGGGCGTCTTCTGCATACCGCGTACGAGTGATGACGTTGGGATAGGCGCGGCTGCGCAGCAGCGCCTCGTCCCTGATTTCGATGCGGGTGGATTCGGGTACGAGACGATCGCCCCAGGAATCATTGATCAGGGGATGCGGATCGAGGCGCGTATGCGCAGCACGCATCAGCGCGGTGGCAAGTGCGGTCCTGCTGGGTGCGATATTTTCCATGTGTGTACTCGAAGGCCGGGGTCACATTATGCGACCATTGGCCGATGCCGAGTGACGCAGCCGGTTGAAAAGATTTCTGGGTAAAACGGCCTTGGTGACCGGCGCATCGCGCGGCATCGGCGCCGCCGTCGCGTTGCTGCTGGCGAGGCAGGGTGCCGATGTCGCCATCAACTTTCGCAGCAAGGGATCTCGCGCCGAGGACATCGCAACTCAAGTCAGCGGGCTCGGCCAACGCGCACTGTTGGCACAGGCTGACTTGACCGATGCAACCAGTGTCGAGACTATGGTCCGCGCCGTTGCGCACACCTTTGGCCGGCTTGATATTCTGGTGCTGAACGCCAGCGGCGGCCTCGAGAAGGGCAAGCCCGCTTCTTATGCATTGGAACTCAATTTGACCGCTCAGGTGCGCATGCTCGAGGCGGCGTTGCCGCTGATGCCGAGCGGCGCATGCGTCGTCTTTGTTACCAGTCATCTGGCGCATTTCTACGGGCGCAAGCCGGTCTATGCGGCCTACGAAGGTATCGCGGCGAGCAAGAAGGCCGGCGAGGACGCGCTGCGTGCGCGAATACCGGAATTCGAGATGCGTGGCGTGCGCCTGGTGATCGTGAGCGGCGACATGATCGATGGAACCATCACGCCCAAGCTGCTCGAACGCACGCAACGGGGGCTGATTGAATCCCGTCGCGGCCAGGCCGGCGCGCTTCCTACCGTGGAGGAGTTTGCTGCCGCGATCGTGGATGCGGCGGCAGATGCAGGCCGTCCGAATGGGCATGTGTCCTTCGTGGGTGCGACAGACTGACCGTGCCAACGCCCCATCCCTCAAGATAGTCGAGCCAAAACGCGCGCCATGACGCAAACTCTGCGCACAACAAGGAAACCTCGGCATGACCTCAGGTGAAGGGCGCGAACTTAAGCGCAGCATCGGCAATCGGCAACTGAGCATGATTGCCATCGGCGGCGCGATCGGCACCGGCTTGTTCTTTGCCAGCGGCGCCGCCATCGCTCAAGCAGGCCCCGGCGGGGCGTTGCTGGCGTATGCGACCATGGGTCTCGCCGTTTATTGCATGATGCAGTCCCTGGGCGAGATGGCAACGCAGTTGCCGATTCCCGGCTCGTTCGAGGCCTATGCGGAGCGCTTCGTCGATCCGTCGCTCGCCTTTGCGGTCGGCTGGAACTATTGGTTCAGCTGGGCCATCACCTTGGCGGCCGAACTCGTGGCCGGCGCGCTCATCGTCCAGTTCTGGTTTCCGCATTCGAATACGTCGCTCTGGGCCGTGGGATTTTTCGTGGTGCTGTTGGGCTTGAATCTCCTGTCGGTGCGGGCGTATGCCGAGGCCGAATATTGGTTCGCCGGCATCAAAGTCGTCACGGTGATTATTTTCGTGGCGGTGGGCTTGCTGATGATCGCCGGCATCATCGGCAATCAGGGTGCCGGATTTCACAACTGGACCTTGAGCGATCCCAAGGCCGGCACGCACGCGCCCTTCGTGGGCGGCTTTACCGCGATGCTCACAGTGTTTCTGGTCGCGGGATTTTCCTTCCAGGGCACGGAGGGTGTGGGCCTTGCCGCCGCCGAGACCGCTGATCCGGTCAAGAACGTGCCGAAGGCAATCCGCACCGTGTTCTGGCGTATTTTGCTCTTTTACATCGGCGCCATTTTCGTCGCGGGCACCTTGATTCCTTACACGGATCCGAATTTGCTCAACGCCGACGAAAGCCACATCGCGTATTCACCCTTCACCATCGTGCTCAAGCAACTGCCGACGATTGGCTATTACGCGGCCAATCTCATGAATGCGGTCATTCTGTCTTCGGTGTTGTCCTGCGGAAACTCGTCCATGTACGTGGCATCACGCATGCTGCATGCGATGGCCCATAGCCGCAAGGCGCCCAAAGTGTTCGGCACGCTCAATGAACGCGGTGTGCCGGTGCTGGCGCTGCTGGCGACAGGCTCGGTGAGTGCCATGGCGTTCTTCTCAACTCTGGTGGGCGACAAGAAAATTTATCAATTGCTGTATAACGCTTCGAGTTTGAGCGGCTTTCTGATTTGGCTGGGAATCGCGGTGTGCCATTTGCGGTTCCGCAAGGCGTGGGTGGCGCAGGGGCGCAGCCTGGATGACCTGAAGTTCAAGTCCAAGTTCTACCCGTACGGCCCCTGGCTCGCATTGGTTTTATTTCTGATCGTATTGTTCGGTGCAAACATCGGCGTCTTTCAGACGGCGGAATTTTCCTGGTTCGACTTCGTGACCGACTACCTCATCATTCCGACTGTCGTCGTGTTGTACCTTGGCCATAAGTATTGGAACAAGACGCATCTCGTGCCTCTCAAGGAGGCTAATTTCGATCCGGACTGAAGTCATTTAGGGAGCGCAACCATCATGCGGAATTATGTTGCAGGCCTGATGTCGGGATTTTTCGGCGGCATGCTGGGGGCGTTCGTGCTCGGTCACCTGGGCCTTCCCTTGATATCGCCGGCATCGGCGGCCCCAGCGCAGGAAATGATTTCCGCCGGCAGAATTCGCATGGTGGATGCGACCGGCCGGACGCGCGCCGAATTCGCGATGTCGCCTGACGGCGGACCGGGCCTGTTCTTTTACGATACGAAGGGCCGGAACCGCTTGGTGCTGGGGCTGTACTCTCCGGCTGAAAGCGAATATCCCTTCGTCGTGCTGAACGACACGCACAATGAAGCGGCTGGCATTTTCCGCCTGTTTGGAGGCCAGGAGACGCCGGTGGTGGTGCTCAAGAACAAGGGCGCCGACCGGTCGATCTTGGGGCTGAACCCATCATCGACTGAGCCCTTCCTGGTCAACTATTCCACGGATCGCAAAAAAACCGCCGTGTTCGGCAGCTTCTGAAGGGCCCGTGACGAGGCCCCTCATTCTGGCGTGCGGCGCGATCCTCATCGCGCTTGGCGCGGCATTCGTGGGATATCGCCATTATTCTCCCACGCGCCCGCATTACGTGATGATCAACGACACCGATCAGCACGATTTCGATCTCGCATTCCGCATGAGCTTAAAGCTTGCGGAGGGAAAGTCGGGCATTGAAAATGCCCTCGTCTTGATGAAGGCCTTGCCTCCGTCAAAGAACATTGAAGAGGCCGCGGCAGATATTTTTCAAGGGATGCGCATCGGCGCGCGGCGCAATGGTCGCGGCATTCTATATCTCTATGCCGCCAAGGAAAATCTGTTGAAAATCGAGGTTTCCTACGCCCTCGAAGGAGAAATTCCGGACGCGTATTGCCATCGGCTGGAGGAGGCCGCGAAGACTTATATGCTTTCCGAAGTTCCCCAGGACTTCATATCCGAACTCATCATCACGACGAATCTGCGCGGCATGGGCTCCAAGGACCTGGGCGGCAGCGTCGCGCCTCGCTGGCTCAGCGCTGAGTTTCTATCGGGGGGCGCCGGTGCCCTCGCTCAAGGATACCGCCGCACCCTGGCGGAGTATCAGGGCGCCATTCGCAGGATGCCGAATGCGGATTTGCTCAAGTTTGCGCCCTCGGCGGATCCGGAAGAATCGCTGCGGCGCTACCTCGCGTCGCTGGCTTCGGGGATAGGCGATCCGCGGCTGTCGCTGCTGACCGAGGGCAGCCGGATTTTTCGTGTGATCGTGCCTCGCAACGAAGAACAACAGCTCCGAATCCACGAATCCTTCGAAAGTGCCGGCGTATACCGGATGCTGTATGCGGGGGGTCTTGGTCTCGTGGTGCCGGGCGCTGGAAAATCCAACCTGCCCATCGTGCTGCGGCGAGGTTCGGATGATCTCTGGTATGTGGACGAAGCCAAGTCGTGGACGTATTTCCATCGCTTTGAGGACAACGTCAATTTCTTCGTCAAGTACGCCGACAACCCATTTCTAACCGCGCTTCAGTCGCAGCATGTGCCGAATATGGAGAGCGCCATTTACAGCCATGTGCGCACACCGACCATGCCGGCGTATCCGTTTGCGCTCAGCGAAGCGGTCCAGTCCGGGGAACAGAAGATCCTGGCGGATCCCGCGGCTGCGGCCAGCTATGCGGAGTTGGCGGATCTATATCTGTTCGAGATGAATTGGCAAACACGCGCGGTCGAACTCTACGAGAAGGCCTCCGCGCTGGCGCCGGAAGAGTTAACCTACCGCTGGCGCCTGGTCGATCTGTATCTGAATACGTCGCGCGCCGAAAAGATGCTGGCCGAATTTAAGTTCCTGGCCGAGCGCCTCCCGGCAGACAAACAGGTTCAGGATTGGTACCGGGCATACGCAAAAACCTATGACTTCGGGAAGAACTGAGCCGCCATGGGATCCTTGAATACCGCGCTCATGCAACACGGCTATGCCATCCTGGCCGTCATCGTTTTTCTGGAGGCGATCGGCATACCGGTGCCGGCCGCCGTGGCCTTGCTGATTGCCGGCGGCGCGGTGGCGCGGGGCGTATTGCAAGCTCAGTACGTGATCGGCATCGCGCTGTTCGCGATGCTTGCCGGCGACACGCTGATGTTTCTTCTAGGCCGCTACACCGGCTGGTGGCTGTTAGGGCTGCTCTGCCGCGTTTCGCTCAATCCCGAGGCATGCATCCTGCGATCGGCGGATTCATTTTATCGCCGCGGCCGCACGCTGTTGGTCATTGCCAAGTTCATTCCCGGAATCAACACCATGGCGCCGCCGCTTGCGGGCAGCATGAACATGCGTCCCCTCACGTTTCTGCGCTTGGACCTGGCGGGCGCGATGCTCTATACCGGTTCGTATCTCGCGGTGGGGTTCATTTTCAGCGGCGCGCTGGAGGTGATAACACGTGGCTACGATTCCGCCGGCCGCGTCGTGGGCTGGATCGTCCTCGCGCTCGTGATCGGTTATCTTTTGTTTCGCGCGTGGTTGTGGGTAAAAGGGCGGGCTTTGAGCGCCGTGCCGTTTGCCGATCCCGAGGAGGCCGCGCGCGAGCAGGCATCCGGCGCGCCTGTCTACGATGTCCGCAGCCATGGCTACTTCGACCCCAAGGCGACCCGCATCCAGGGATCTCGGCGGCTCGATCCCAACGCGTTGCATCAGTCCGGCGCGGAAATATCGGGAGAAGGCAATGTCTATGTTTACTGCACCTGCGTTCGGCAAGCAACCAGCACCAAAGTGGCGCGCGAGCTGCAGTCCATGCTTCTGGGAAAGGGAGTGCGGGTGACCGTGATTCAGGGCGGGCTGCGCGCGTGGGTGAAGGCGGGGCTGCCCGTGGAAGACGTTCCGCCGGAAGAAGTCGCCAGCCTTCCGGCATTCGACTCGACGCCGCGCCGCGGCTAGTCGATGAAACCTCGAATCCCGCCGCCCGTCATCTGGTTGCTCGCAGTTCTCTTGATGTGGTCGTTGCACCGCAGGATGCCGATCGCGCAGTTGATCTTGAACCCTTGGACCTGGGCGGCGCTGCTACCCGCCGCAATTGGGGTCGGCGTCATCTATGACGCAAACATGCAATTTCGCCGGGCACAGACGACGATCAATCCCCTCAGGCCGCAAATGGCTTCGAGTCTCGTGATGAAAGGCATTTATCGCATCACGCGCAATCCCATGTATTTGGGACTGACCCTATGGTTGACGGCATGGGCGCTGTGGCTCGGAACCTTAAGTTGCTGGATCGTGGTGGCAGCGTTTCCCATCATCATTACCGGCTTGCAGATCATTCCCGAAGAACGGGCGCTCGAAAAGCTTTTCGGCGAGCCTTATCTCGATTACCGGAAACGAGTGTCGCGCTGGATCGGCTGGTTCTAAAAGGTGTAGCTCGCGCCTGCGGCAGCAATGGTTACGAGACCCTGAAAGGCAATGAGGATGACCGCGAGATGTTGATCGCGTGCAAGGTCCCGCACTAGAACAGCGGCAAGATGAATGCGAACGTGGCGCCGACACCGAAGCTCAGCAAGGCGATTGCAAAAATGACGGCGCTGATACGGCGCAGCCGCTGACAGGAACGCGCAAGTTCCGGGTCCGCGGGGCACGGCGCCCGCCTCCCGACCCACAGCGCCGCGGCGCTGATCGCAAGCAATGCACCTGCAAGACCGAACACCAATGGCTTATGCTCACTGAGCCAGATGAGTTGCGGAACGGCGCTGACGAGACCCGCCAACGCGGCTCCGGCGCCGATCGCCACAAGCACCGCCGGCAGCACACAGCAGACGAGCGTGGCGGAACTCGCGAGCAGCGCGCCGATGGCAAGCCCTGCATCGCGGGCAAACTTGGGTTCGCTCACGGCTGTGCCTGCTTGAGCCGTTCGCGGACGTCTGTCAGAGGTGTGTCGGACCGCGAGATTGCCTTCACCGTGTAGCCTGCATCCGTCAACGCCTTGCGCAGATCAATATCCGGAATATCCTGGCCGTCCTTCAGGGAGAGGGCCACGAGCCGGTGCTCGAGACTCACCACGACATCCACCGTCGCGGGGAACTTCTTGAGTTTTTTTTCTATGCCTTGGGCGCAGAACGCGCAAACTAATCCATTGACGGTCATTTCAATCGTTGTCGCCATACTGCCGGTAGCAACTGAGAAAAGAGTCACTGCCAAGAGGAGTTGAAATCGCTTCATGTAAATCTCCGACTAGAAGTTGAACATGGTCATGGCCTGGACCTTGCCGGCGTTGGTCACACCGGCTTCGATCCAAGCACCGCCCTTGAAGAGCCGCAGCAACGCGGCTGTCTCGATGCCGGAATGCAGATCCCCGGTGTAATGTCGGGCCTGGAAAACGAACCAGGTCGCGAGCCCCCCGTAGTCATGCTTATAGGGAGCCAGCCCGAGTTGCAGGGTGTCGACGCGGTCTGAGAACTCGGAGCTTCGCTGCAGGTCCGACTTCATCGATGCGTAGACACGCCGGGTCTCGTAGTCAACCTGGATCCCCGTGTTGCCTACGATGCGCGTGCCATCGAATCTGTCGCCCGTGGCGGAACCGGCGCCGCCCCACACAAAGATGTTGGCTTGTGCGTCATCGAGGTTCCATCGATGTGCGAGCCAGTTCAAGCGTGCGTAGGTGATGTGTTCCCGGTGGCCGTCCACATCACTCGTAAAATCGACATGACCGCCGCCGATTGAGTAGTCGAACCGTGGCGCATAGAAGATCTGCAGCTCCCGCATCGTGCCGGCGCCGTACTCCGCCATCACCGTTGTGCCGTCCGCAAATGCAATGGGCTTGGCCATGGCCGGCGCGGTAACTGCCGCGACGACACACAGCCCAATAAAAAGGCGAACCATCAAAGTTCTCCATGACTTCAGATTTTTGCAATCGCCGTCGCTTAAAGACGGGAATCTGAGTTTTAGAGAATGGGCGGGCGGATGAGCGGCGAATCGCCGCGCGAGGAGAAAATCGCCGGTTTGGCGGTCAGTAACCGGGCGGGCGACGCAAACGCTGCGAGGGTTGCCGGCGACACAATGACGCCGACGGTCGACAAGCAGAGATCGAGGCAGCAGCTCATGGCGTGTTCGCCCTTCGGGCAACACGAGTCCTGCAATGCATCAGAGTGGGCCATCGCCGTGGTTTGACAGTCTGTCGACAGCAACGGTGAAGTCGCGGCAAATGCGGCAATCGAGCCCTGCAGGCCGATGCCAAGCATTAAGATCAAAGCAATGAGCTCGCGCTTCATACCGAAGAGCTTAACCGGCACGACGAATCGACGCAAACCGTGATAACGCATGCTTTTGCAGGTTGCGATGAAAACTCTTGACAGTACGATATTAGTCGAAATATCGTAGCATCATGAAGACTCGCCGGATTATCGATGCCTTGGGAGCCTTGGCACACGAGCATCGCTTGGCGATCTTCCGCTTGTTGATTGAGCGCGGTCCCGCCGGGCTGTCGGCTGGTCGGATCGCCGAGCGCGTGGGACTGGTTCCCTCATCCCTCACGTTTCATCTGCAGAATCTGCAGCGCGCGGGGCTGATCGCCAGGCGGCGCGAGAGCCGCCAGCTCATTTACTCGGCGGACTTCACCGCGATGAATGCACTGGTGAGCTACTTGACCGAGAACTGCTGCGCGGAGAGCGAGGCTGAATGCTGCGTGCCTTCGCGACAGCTCAGGGCGGCGAAGCGTGCTGCGAGAGCCGCGTAGGGGAAACCTGCGCCACGGCCGGTGTACCCACTCCAAGCTGCTACATAAATGAACGCTCAGCGGACCTACAACGTTCTTTTTTTATGCACGGGCAACTCGGCGCGCAGCATCTTGGCCGAATCGCTCTTGAATGCGCTGGGCCGCGGCAGGTTCCGAGCCTTTAGCGCCGGAAGTTTTCCGAAAGGTCACGTTCATCCGCTGGCGCTCGAACTATTGAAGCGTATGAAGCTGCCCTCTGAAGGCTTCCGCAGCAAGAGCTGGGACGAATTCGCGGCAGCCGGGGCGCCGCCGCTCGATTTTATCTTCACCGTCTGCGACAACGCAGCCGGCGAAGTGTGCCCGATATGGCCGGGGAAGCCCATGACCGCTCACTGGGGAATTGCTGATCCGGCCGCGGTCGAAGGCACTGATGCCGACAAAGCCTTTGCATTCCGCAAGGCGCTCAAGGAACTTGAAACCCGCATCAAGCTCCTTACCGCGCTGCCGATCGGATCCTTGGACCAGATGACGCTGCGCGAGAAACTCCGCGCCATCGGTCAGCAGCCGCCGACGGAAGCCTGAAGTCGTGTCGAAGCGCGTCGCCGCAGAGGGCTTGGGCTCGCTTGTGCTCGCGGCGACGGTGATCGGATCCGGCATCATGGCGGAGAGGCTGGCCGCGGGAAACCTGGCGGTGGCCCTCATTGCCAACACCGGCGCAACCGTTGCGGTTCTGGCCACTCTGATCGCGTTGTTGGGACCGGTGAGCGGTGCCCACTTCAATCCCGCCGTATCCTGGGTTCAAGCGATCCGCGGTGCCTTGCCGTGGCGCGACGCAGGTGCATACACCGCAATTCAGATCGCCGGCTGCTGCGCCGGCGCGATCCTGGCACACGCGATGTTCTCGCTGCCGCTCTTTCAATCCTCGCTTCACGAGCGCACTGGTATCGCCCAGTGGCTGGCCGAGTTTGTGGCAACGCTCGGTCTCCTCTTGGTCGTGTTGGGCCATCGGAGGGCCGAGGATGCACCCTGGATGATCGCCGCCTGGATCGGGGCCGCCTACTGGTTTACGTCCTCCACCTCGTTTGCGAATCCGGCCATCACCATCGCACGCGCCTTGTCGAACACTTTTGCCGGCATCTCGCCATCCCACGTTCCGGCGTTCATTCTCGCCCAGCTCCTCGGCGCACTGGCGGCGATCCCGGTTGCTCGCTTGCTGTTCGCGCGGTGAACAACCTATTTTCAAGCATGATTAGTGAGGCGCGCCACCAACCTGCGACATGCTGAAGCGTTACGTGCTCGGGAAAGCCATGCCTTGCGACGTGTTTTTGCGGAATCGTATCCCACGCACGGTGCTCGATCGATATACGCGTTTCATCGCCGACACCCTCAAAGCGTACTTCTACCTCCGTTGATTGTTCCGGCGTGAAGCTTGCGGGCCGCCACGTGAAGATGAGCCGCCTTCCGGGCTCCCAAATTGAAATTCGGCCAATCTCGAATTCCTCGCCATTTGCCAGCCTGGTCAACAAACGGCCGTCGACGCCGGGCTCGAACGCGAGCCGTCCGTCGCCTTGGGGCGTCAGCCGAAAGAGGGTGCTGGGTTGCCACCAAAGTGCAATCTCGTCGGTGAACGCCTGAAAGGTCCGCAACGGAGTTGCAGGTACCCGTAGTGCTATATGGACTCGCGATGTCATTGCCCCGGCTTGTTCAAGTGCCTCTTCAAGGCAATAAGCTGGCGTGTCCACATTATTTCGGTTGCCTCCAGCCAGGCTTTCAACGCCGTCATCGGCTCGTTGCATAAGCGATAAATGCGCACGCGCGAGTCAAATTCGTCGCGATCTTCCTCCACGAGCCCGCTCTTGCGCAGCGTCTTCAGGTGACGGCTCATGGCCGGAAATGAAATACGGGCTGCTTCGGCGAGTTCGCCCGCGCGTCGCGGCCGATCGCGCAACAGGTCTACGACCCGCCGACGATGTGGGTCGGCAAGTGCCGCGAGCGTACGGTCGAGATTGTCGGTATTCACGTCAGTGTCTTGGAAACGAACCCGGTGGTTTTCTCCATTTCTTCCTTGGACACGTTTCTGACCGGTTGCGAGAAGGTCCAATGATGACCCTCCGGATCGACGGCCATATAGCTGCGATCTCCGTAGAATTGATCGGCCGGTTCCATGGCGATGGTTGCTCCCGCCTGCCGCGCGCGTGCGCAATGTTCATCGATACCGTGTCCGAGACGCACGTGCACGCGCTGTGTATTTTTTCCGCCTATTGACGCGGGGCTCTTCGTCCACTCGGCGAATTCGCTGCCAATCATGATGACGCCATCACCATGGCTCATTTCCGCGTGAACGATGTCGCCGTTGGCGGCGGTGAGTATCTCGCTCGCTTCAAAACCAAAGGCGTCTTGCAGCCACTCCAGCGCGGCGCGATTGTCCTTGTAGATGATCGAAGGAATGAATGCCGGGCGATGCGGGATTGCGGTAGCCATCGAGCGCTCCTGATGATTGTCTATATTAGAAATATTTAACCATATTGATAATTATCTTGTCAATACGATCGCGCCGCACATCAAAGTGGTAATTTTCCCAGGCAAAGGATTCCAAGCTCATGCCGACCGTGCAGCCACGAATGGCGGCACGTTGGAAGCACGGCGCGCCGGTACCAGCACGGCGGCCTGACCGAGTATGAGCATGGCAACGACGCCTATTGCCACGTAGAACGGCGGAAGAGGCATCATCTCGTAATGCCTCATCAGCCAATTGCTGAGGCCAAAGGCAAACAGCGAGCCGACTACCGCGCCGCCTGCGGCGATAAGCAAGTTCTCCGTCTGGAAGTAACGCAGTATGTCGATCTTTCTTGCGCCAATCGCCCGCCTTACTCCGATCTGCCGGGTGCGCTGACCTACCCACAAACTGGTCAGACCGACGATGCCCGCGGCAGTCACGCTCAGCAGAATGAAGCAAATGACGCTCATCAGCACTGCAATGCCGCGCTCGTGGCCAAAATGTCGTTCGCGCAACTCGGAAAACGAATGGATACCGGCGCCGGCGGGCATGTGGCGCATCGGGTTCACTGCAAAAAGTGCCTTATGGATCTCGCGGATGGCCTCCGCCGTGCGGCTGGGGCGCACGCGCGCCACATAGCCCGGCCATAGGACATCAGCTC
>Ga0210389_10000081_pt1 | contig 93691 bp, 78 predicted proteins | sample IncBWH28OmetaG_FD_160127 | JGI IMG/M metagenome (GOLD analysis project Ga0210389, IMG submission 160127) | Forest soil microbial communities from Barre Woods Harvard Forest LTER site, Petersham, Massachusetts, United States - Inc-BW-H-28-O ...
CCCCCCGCCGCTACCTCGCCCGCCCCCGCTCGCCCGCCCACCGCCACCTCGCCCCATCCACGGGCCGCCACTCATCCCCGGCAGAGCGTGGGCGTGCGTCAATTCTGGAGGCCGCGATGGAAAAATCAGGCCCGCCCCCTTTCGCCGACGGCTTTTGCTCGCATGCGCCAGCCCGGGCCTTCAAGATCAAGGGTCGTTTCGGCACACCTGGCACCATCGACCCATGATCTTGAAGCAGGCCCGACCAAAATAACCGCTATGTAGCATTATTTCGGTCAGCCTGGAGCCTGCTCTGACTCACTCGGCCGCTGTTTTCGAAGATCATGGGTCGTTATTGCCAAATAGTGGCACCTACGACCCGTGATCTTGCTGGATGATCGCGAGACGGCTTTTCGGCCCGATGGTATCGGGGGTTATATCCGGAATATCCGGCAGCCCGGTTCCTGTGCTGGCGGCTTTGGCGTCTTTGACCCATGGAACTTGCCGCGTTCGACCCATGAAAGGTGTACGGCGCTAACCTTGGGGGCACTGAACGCGCCACCTTGGGGCACTGAACGCGCCCCTTGGGGCACCGAACGCGCCGGTCGCCAGCAGGCCAGCGGGCTGCCCGGGTCGGTGGCGGCGACTGGACTCGGAATGTCGGTGGTATCTGGTCCAATGTCATATGTGAGTGAGACTGACCGGGTCCTCGGCATCCGCGTGCGCTACACGCCCACGCAGCTGGCGCGCCTGCTGCGGATGCCGGAGCCGACGACGGAGCAGGGGGCGGTCATCGGCGCGCCGCTGGCGCCGCTCGCGGTGATCGCGGGGGCGGGGTCCGGCAAGAGCGAGACGATGGCCGCCCGGCTCGTCTGGCTGGTCGCCAACGGGTTCGTCCGCCCGGACCGCGTGCTCGGCCTCACGTTCACGCGAAAAGCGGCCGCCGAACTCGCCGACCGTGTCCGGTCCCGGCTCGACCGGCTTCGGCGCGCCGGCCTCGACGCCCCCGGGGGCGCCCGCGACGCCAGTGGTGACGCCGAGGACGCCGACGATGGCTCGGGGGCCTGGGCGGGTGAGCCCGTTATCAGCACCTATCACGCCTATGCGGGACGGCTCGTCAGCGACCACGCGCTCCGCGAGGGGCTTGAGCCCTCCATGCGCCTCATCACCCCGGCGCTTTCCTGGCAGCTCGCCGCGCACATCGTGGCCGCCTACGACGGCCCGATGGACGAGATCGGGTGGACGCCGCAGACCGTCACGGCGGCCGTCTTGCAGCTCGCGGGCGATCTGGCGGAACATTTGCGGCAGCCCGGCGACGTGCTGGATATCGGGCGGTGGCTGGCTGAGCAGGAGGCATTGCTGCCGGGCCGGGTACCGGCGGCCGTCCGCAAGATGATCGAGTCGCAGCGGGCACGGGAGCAGCTGCTGCCGCTAATCGAGCGGTACGGCGCGGCCAAGCAGGCTCGCGAGGTGCTCGACCACGGTGACCAGGTCGCGCTGGCCGCGCGGATCGCCGACCGGCACCCTGAGGTCGGCGCCGGGGAGCGCGGCCGGTACCAGGTCGTCTTGCTCGACGAGTACCAGGACACGAGCCACGCGCAGCTGGTCCTGCTGCGGGCCATGTTCGGCGGCGGGCACCCGGTGACGGCGGTGGGGGATCCGTGCCAGTCGATTTACGGCTGGCGGGGGGCGAGCGCGGGGAACCTGCGCCGGTTCCGGACCGATTTCCCGCGGCGGGACGGGACGCCGTCGTCGGTTCGGCTGCTGTCGACGAGCTTCCGCAACGCCGGGGCCGTCTTGGACGCCGCGGCGGTGATCCAGGCGGAACTGCGAGCCGAGGCGCCGGACGTGCCGCTGCTCGTGCCCGCGCCCGACCGGGGCATGCGGGGGAGCGTGACGTGCGCGCTGCTGCGCACGGCGGGCGAGGAGTCGGACTGGGTCGCCGGGCGGGCGGCGGAACTACTCGCGCTGCCCGCGGGCAGCGCCCCGGACGGGCAGCCGTGGCCGGACGGGCGGTCGGCCGGGGTGCGGCCGTCGGACATCGCGGTGCTGTGCCGGAAACGAGCGCAGTTCGTGCCGCTGCGCCGGGCGTTCGAGGCGCGTGGCATCCCGTGCGAGGTGGTCGGCCTCGGCGGGCTGCTCAGCGTCCCGGAAGTACAGGACGTGGTGGCGACGCTGCGCGTGCTGCACGACGCGGCGGCGTCGGACGCCCTCGCCCGGCTGCTCACCGGCCCGCGCTGGCGGATCGGCCCGCGCGACCTCGTGGCGCTGGGCCGGCGGGCCCGTGAACTAGCCAGCGGCGAAGCGGACGCGGCGACCCGGGCGGCGCCGGGGCAGGCGCACCGGCCGGCGGCGCCGCCGGCCCAGGAAGCGGCACCACGGCCCGCGGCGCCGGAAGAGGCCCAGCTGGGGCTGTGGGGCGAGGACACGTCCTGGGCGTACGACCGGCCGGACGACGACTACCCGGAAGAGGGGCCCCCGCCCGGCGACGGCGGCGGCCCAGTCGCCGACAGCCCCGCGCAGCCGCAGTCGCAGGCCGACGCCGAGACCGAGGACGCCATCGCGGAGGCGATCACGGACCTGACGGCCGAGACCGGGTCGCTGGTCGAGGCGCTCGACGACCTCGGGGACCCGGACGGGTACTCCGAGACCGGATACGTCCGGCTGCGGGCGCTGGCGAACGAGACCCGGCGGCTGCGCCAGCACATCGGGCGCCCGCTCGCCGACCTCGTCGCCGAAGTAGAGCGCACGCTGAGCCTGGATATCGAGGTCACGGCACGCCCGGGCACCGATCCGAGCGCCGCGCGGGCCGACCTGGACGCGTTCACCGACGTCGCGGCGACCTTCGCGGGTGACCAGCCGGACCCGACGCTCGGGGCATTCCTGGCCTACCTCGCGGCCGCGCAGCAGGAGGAGTTTGGCCTGGAGCCGGGCCGGGTCGGCGAGTCGGACACGGTCAAGCTCCTCACCGTGCACGCGGCCAAGGGCCTGCAGTGGCCCGCGGTGTTCGTCCCCGGCCTGGCCGCGGGCAAGACCTCGCAGGTGTTCCCGGCGCGGCCGCGGCAGTCGACGCGCTGGACGGACAACCCGCGGCTGATCCCGTTCAGCCTGCGCGGCGACGCCGGGGACCTGCCGCCGCTGAGCGGCCTCGATAGCGAATCGGTCGGCGCGTTCACCGAGGCGTGCGCCGCCCGGGACCTCGCCGAGGAACGCCGGCTGGCGTACGTGGCGGCGACGCGAGCGGCGTTCTGGCTGGGCTGCTCGGGATACTGGTGGGGGGACGGGACGGCGCCGCTCGGGCCTTCGGTGTTCCTGACGCAGGCACGTGAGGCGTGCGAGGCTGGTGCGGGAGCCATCGCCACGTGGGCCGACCCGCCGGAGGACGACGAGGAGAACCCGCTGCTCGCGACGGTCGAGGAGGCCGAATGGCCCCTCAGCCCGGCCGGGCGGCACTACGAGGCTGTCTGGTACGCGAGCCAGCTCGTGCGCGGGTCGGCCAAGGCACAAGCCAAATCCCCCGGCATCACGTCGCAGGCTCTCCCCCCGGAACAGCACGCCCTCGTGGCGGCATGGGACCTGGACGCGGGGCTGCTCCTCGCCGAACGGGAACGCCAGCGCGAGCGGGGGGACGGCCCGGTCCCGGTGTTCCTGCCGTCGAAGCTGTCGGTATCCGCGCTCGTGACGCTGGCGCGCGATCCGGACGAGCTGGCCAGGCAGGTACGGCGCCCGATGCCCCGGCCGCCGGCGCGCGATGCCCGGCGCGGCACTGAGTTCCACCGCTGGCTGGAGGAGCGGTTCGGGCAGCAGCGGCTGATCGGGGATGACGACCTGTTCGGTGACGCCGAGGACGATCCCGATGACAACCTGGCGGACCTGCGGGCGCGGTTCGAGGCGGGGGAGTGGGGCGGCCGGTGGCCGCGTGAAGTCGAGGTGCCGTTCGACACGCGGATCGGCGACCGGCAGATCCGGGGGCGGATCGACGCGGTGTTCGGCGACGAGGACGGCGGGTTCGACGTCGTCGACTGGAAGACCGGCCAGCCGCCGCGCACGAAGCGCGAGAAGGAGGCGGTCGCTGTGCAGCTGGCCGCCTACCGGCTGGCCTGGGCCGCGCTCGCGGAGGTCCCGCTGGGGAAGGTGCGGGCGGCGTTCTACTACATCCGCCGCAACCGGACCGTGCGCCCGGCCGACCTGCTCGACGAGGCGGGGTTGAAGGCACTTATCGAACGCGTCCCGATGGCGGACTAGCGGCCGGATTAGCCGGATCAGCTGTCGGACGCGAGGTACTGCTCGATCGTCTCGACCTTGGCGGTCAGGGCGCCGGTCACGCCGGGTCGCACATCGGCCTTGACGACCAGGCTGACTCGGGGCGCCCGGGCGGACACGACGTCCACGGCCTTCTTCACGACGGCCATGACGTCGTCCCACTCACCTTCGATGGTGGTGAACATCGAGTCGGTCTGATTCGGGAGCCCGCTCTCGCGGACTACACGGACGGCTTCCGCGACGATCTCGCCGACCGCTTCGCCAGTTCCGAGGGGCGTGACTGAGAACGCGACAAGCATGAGTCCACGTTAGCGAACGGTCCGCCCGGTCACGGCGGCGGTCCCGGGGCGGGCCGGTCTGATTCCGGTACCGCGAAGAAACGCAGCGTCCCGTTGACCGCCATCCTCGGGTGAACGACGTATCCACCCCGATAGGAGACGTATCCACCCCGATAGGAAGGGAAGCGAAGTCACATTGAGTGCTCTCGCCCTCGTCCAGGCACCCCGCGCCGGCCCCGCAAGATCATGGGTCGTTGGCGCCCAGACCCGGATCCGGGCTACCAGGCGCGCCTTTTTTATCATGAAATATCATCTGTAAATTCGTATTTCGGGATACCCCTAGGGAGGTATCCGTTTCATGATCATGGGTCGAAAGCGCCATTATTTGGCACGAATGACCCATGATCTTGAGAATGAGGTCGGCCGCGGTTGATCCGGGATGATCTGGCACCGGACATAGATGGATATATCCGGGTGCGAATAGTCGGCTCGCGCGCCCGGAAGCGCCCGATGGCATAAACGACCCATGAAACGGCGAGCTGGGCCGCGTTCTCAAGCCGGGCGGGCGCCTGGTGGTCGGCCGCCGCACCAGTTGTGCGTCGTTTCGATCGGCTGACGCACAACATTGATAGTGACGTACTTCCCGGTACCATAGATTACATGACTGTCGTACTTGAGACACCCCTGGTGCCCGCGCCCGTCCGGCGGGTCGCGATCCGAGAGCTGCAGCAACACGCGTCTCGGGTTATTAGGGAGCTCGCCGATGCCGAGGAGACGGCGGAGATCACGAGCCGGGGACAGGTGGTCGCCCGGCTCATCCCGGTCTCGCCCGTCGAACGGGCGTTCGCCGAGATGCTCGAGCGCGGGGAGGTCATTCCCGCGCGGAACCCCGGTGGCCTCGTGGGCTGGAAACCGCTGCCCGGACCGGGGGACGGCACGTCCGCTGCCGACGAGCTCGTCGGCATGCGGGATGAAGAACGGGGGTGATCTATTTCGATACGTGCGCCCTGGTCCAGCTGGTGCGCGCGGACCGGCACAGCACGGCGCTCGGCCGGTTCATCGACGCCCGGCCGGACATGCGGTGGTTCGTTTCCGAACTGGCCAAGGCGGAGCTTGCCCGGGCACTGCGCCGGGTCAACCACGACGACAGGGGCAAGGTCATCGACGCCGCCCGGCTGCGCGCTGAACTCGACTACGCGGATCAGCTCTGGGACAACGTCGACCTCATCCCGGTGACCACCAAGGTGCTCGTCGACGCCGGCGCGCTGGAGCAGCCCTTCCTCCGGACGCTGGACGCGATACACCTGGCCAGCGCCGCCACGCTCCGCGCGGGCCTGTCGGCGCTCGTCACCTACGACAAGCGGCTCGCGGCCGCGGCGGCCGAGGCGGGGCTGCCCGTCGCCATGCCGTCCTGAGTCGGGTGCCGTCCTGAGTCGGGTGCCGTCCTGAGCGGTCGCGCGGGCCGGCCGACCGACCCCGTGCCCGGCAACCGGCTGACCGGCAGCGATCCCCTAAACTTGCCAGCGCCGCCAGACGCAGGGCCGATCACCAAGCCCGACAAGGAAGCCGAGGACAATGCCGGAAAACGCGCAGCCTGAGCAGACCACGCCATCGACCTACGCCGAGGCCGGTGTGGACGAGGAGCGCGAGCAGACTGCCTTCGGCCGGGTGATGCGCCCCTGGCTGGCCCGTACGCAGGTCAAGTCGCCGATGGTGACGTCGATCACCGGCCTGTCCAGCGGCTACTTCGCCACTCTCATGCACCTGCCGCCCGGCCCGCCGCTCGCCCTGACCACGGACGGCGTCGGCACCAAGATCCTGCTCGCCCGTGAGGCGGAGCGCTGGGAGCCGATCGGCGTCGACTGCGTCGCCAACAACGTGAACGACCTCATCTGCGTCGGCGCGGTGCCGCTCGCGCTGCTCGACTACATCGCCACGGACCGGATCGACGAGGGCGTGCTCGACGAAGTGGCCCGCGGCCTGTTCCTCGGCGCGGAACTCGCCGGCATCGCCATCCCCGGCGGTGAGATCGCGCAGATCGGCGCGATGCTCGCCGACTCGTCGAGCGGCGGCCCGATGCTGGACCTAGTGGGCACCGCGATCGGCGCCCTCCCGCCGGCAGCGGGATCGACGCAGGCGGACAACGGCTACCGCCAGCCGCTCGACGGCAGTTCCGTCGTTCCCGGCGACGTGATCATCGGCCTGCCCAGCTCGGGCCTGCACAGCAACGGCTACTCCCTGGCCCGGCACGCCCTGTTCACCAAGGGCGGCATGTCGCTGATCGACCAGGTGCCGGGCAGTGGCCGCAAGCTCGTCGACGCCCTGCTCCAGCCAACCCACGTCTACGTGCAGGCGGCCGAGACCGTGTGGGCGGCCGGCGTCACCCCGCACGGCATGGCGCATATCTCCGGCGGCGGCCTGCTCAACATCGCGCGGCTCGCGGCCGACGTGTCCTACGAGCTCGACTCCCTGCCCGTGGCCGCGGAGATCTTCGGCCTGATCGCCGAGCGCGGTCAGATCGACGCCGCGACGATGTACGCCACGTTCAACATGGGCATCGGGTTCTGCGTCGTCGTCGCCGAACCCGATGCGCAGACCACCCTCGAGGCCCTCAAGCGGGCGGGGGAGGACGCGGTCCGCATCGGGCACGTGACGGCCAAGCGCGGCAAGTTCGTCTCGATCCCGTCCGCGGGCCTGGAAGGCGCCGGGGACGCCTTCGAGCAGCGCGGCTAGGTCTGCCCGACGCCTGCCCGGTTGCGTAGCGGGCCGCCTGGCGGCCGACAGATGCGGGTCGGGGCCGTGGATGAACGCGGCCTCGCAAACAGCACGTCCGTGCCATTGGCCAGCGGGACTAGCGCGTCAGTGGGGCTCGGAAGCCGAAGGTCCCCGCCGGGTGATTCATGTGACAGTGCACGCGTGCACGGTAGGTCAGGTTCCGCTGGGCGATGTCGGCCGCCGGAACGTTTGGCGCGTTGGCGCCATCGAGCCAATCTGATTGGCTCGATGGCGCATCTGAGCCAATGCGGCTGGGTGGACGCTAGGCGGACTGGGCGCCTGACGTGCGAGATGGTCCCAATCCCGCTCGACTGCGTGGGTGGTTCAGGGATTCATGGGTCGCTCGTGCCATGAGGCCCGAGGCTGCCTTCGCAGTCGGATATCCTGCTCGGATATATCACCCTATATCCGGCGAGACTTCGGCCTAGGCGTGCCCAGGATCGCGCCAGTTCCTTGATCATGGGTCAAACCTGTCGATATATGGCATGAATGACCCGTGATCATGAAATACATACCTACGCGGGGTATCCAGAAATGCGTTAGCAAAGCTGATATTTCGGGATAAGGCGGACGCGCTTCCCATGTCAAAGCTGGGCTTTGGCGCGAATGACCCATGATCTTGGGAGGGGAGTGGCGCGGGAACAGGGTCGCCGGGAACCCGCGCGATAGCCGGGGCGCGTAGCCCGGGCTCGACCATGGCGGCCTCGTGTCGGGATCGGGCGGCTGGGAAAGGCGGCCATGGCGGGATCGGGCGGCTGCGAAAGGCTCCCATGGCGGGACTGGGCGGCCATGGCGGGTTCGTGTCGGGACTGGGCGGCCATGGCGGGTTCGTGTTCGGGATCGGGGGGCCGCGAGTGACTTCCATGTCGGTCCACGGTCGCTGCCCCGGAAGCCCGGGGGATCTGCCTGGGATACGTTAGCAACATGGATGCTGAGGAAATGACGGCGTTTTCGCGAGTCGGCGCGCAGTGAGCGAAACCCTCGAATACGGGCCGCTGGGGCGACTCGCACTGTCCCGGTCGACCGTGGACCGGGCCACCGAACGCCGCAATGACACCGCCTGGGTCGAGCGTGCCTGGGCAGACCCGGATACGCGTGTGCTCGTCATCCAGGACGGTCGCTCGCTCGCGCGCGACACGGGAAACGGTTACGAGCTCCGGCTGATCCCGTCCGCCGAAGCACCCGAGGGTACCCGGTTCCTCCTCGGCGTCGACGATGACGGCGTCGCGTACTTCGGCGTGAGCGGGAAGCTGGCGGAGAGCCCCGCGGCCGCTGGTGACGGCAGTGATCCGGCCGTGTCTGCCCAGGGGGATAACGGGCGGCGTGATGGGGAAGGATTCGAGCCCGTCGCCCTGCGGCAGGTGGGCGCCCTGCTCAGCGACCGGGACGCCGGCCTGCTCACCCACGCGGTGGCGCTGGCGAACTGGCACGATTCACACACGCATTGCCCGCGCTGCGGCACGGCGACGGTGCCGGCGCCCGCGGGACACCTGGCCACGTGCCCGAAGGACGGGACCCAGCACTTCCCGCGGCTCGACCCGGCGGTCATCATGCTGGTCACCGATCCGGAAGACCGGTGCCTGCTGGCGCGGAACGCGACCTGGCCGGAGCGGCGGATGTCCGTGCTGGCCGGGTTCGTCGAGCCGGGGGAGTCGATCGAGCACGCGGTCGCGCGTGAGGTGGCTGAGGAAACCTCGATCCGCGTCGGCCAGGTCGAGTACCTGGGGAGCCAGCCCTGGCCGATGCCACGCAGCCTGATGCTCGGGTTCAAGTCGGTGGCGCCGGGCGGGCAGGAGATCCGCGTCGACGAGGACGAGATCATCGAGGCGAGGTGGTTCACGCGTGCCGAACTCCGTGCCGCCATAGACGCCGGAGAAGTCGCCATCGCGCCGACGTCGTCGATCGCGCGGCGGCTGATCGAGTACTGGTACGGGGGCACCCTTACGGACGTCTCTGGCGCCTGGACGACGCCGAACCGCTAATCTTCGGCTAGACCGGTTTGGCGGTTAGTCATGTACTTTTCTTGACAAAATCTATCTGTTTAGTGGACTATTGACCAGGACACCCTCGGAGCGTGGCATCGTTGGAGGAGGTGACGGAGCGCGTGCGGATCAGCACTCACATGCTGGACCAGCGGGAGGCGGCCCAGCAGGTGGTGGGAAGCCCCGCGCAGGCCTTTCCCGGGGGAGGAACCCTGTCGGACAAGAGCGTGCCGCTGCCAGGTACGGACGGGATGCTGCTGGCGGTCGTTCCCATCCCGGGGACGGGTACGTCGCTGGCCATTGTCGGCTACCCCGTGACCGCGCCCGGCATGGCGTACGCGGAACCCGCCGCCGACGGGGCCGGGCTCGCGGCGCCGCTGCCGCGGTCGGCCGGCGCGCAGGCGAGCGCGGACGGGACCGCGGATTCGCGGGGCGGGCTGCTGATCGACCACGACCAGCGCCGCGTGTGGACGGACGGCGCGGAGATTCCCCTCACGTTTCAGGAGTTCGAGCTGCTGGCGTTCCTGAGCGCGCATCCGTCGACCGTGTTCAGCCGTGCCGACCTCGCCCAGCGGGTCTGGCAGCGCGACTTCGGCGGCGACAGCCGGACCGTGGACGTGCACGTGAGCAGGCTGCGGCACAAGCTCGGCCCCGTCTACGGCAAGTACCTCGTCACCGAGTACCGCGTCGGTTACCAGTTCCGCCCGGTGGGCGGGTAGCCGCCCGCGGTGAGCGGCTAACCCGGCCCCGGCGGGGCGTGATCCCGGCGTTCAGCCGCGGACGTCCGGCCCGGCCTTGGCGATCGTGATCCGCAGCAGGCAGCGCTGCTCGCGCTCCATCGAGGCCTTGTAGTCATCCCAGTCGGGGTGCTCGCCGCTGATCTTCCGGTAGTAGTCGACGAGTCCGTCCATGGCCGCGGGCAGGTCGATGATCTCCGCCCGGCCCTCGATCTGCACCCAGCCGCCAAAGAACTCTTCCGGCAGCACACACAGCCACACCCGCGGATCCCGGCGGACGTGCGCCACTTTGTAGGCGGTCTGCCTGGTGCTGATAACCACGTGACCGGAATCGTCCACTCCGGCGGTCATGGGCGACAGCGCCGGGGTGCCGTCCTTCTTCAGCGTGGCCAGCACGGCCTTGTGGTGAGTGCGCACGTAGTCGAGCGCCGACTGGATTTCCATGCTGCCTATCTTCGCAGGCGCCGGGGATTTCGCACGCTGGACGGGTGGTGCGGTGTGGCGGGGCGGGCCGGTCTAGTGGCCGGGGGCGTGGCCCCGGCGGGTGACCAGGGCCAGGAGGGCGCCGAAGATCGCCACGCCGAACGCGACCAGGAACGACGCCGTCATGCCGTTCAGGAACACGGTGTGCACCACGTCCGTGATGCCCGCGGCGATGTGGGCCGGGACGCCCTTCTGGACGGGCGCGACGCCGACCTCGGCCGCGCTCTGCACGCCGGCGAGCTGGGTGGGAGAAAGCGGGGGCAGGTGCGCCGCCGTCCACTTGCCGAGGAGCTGGCTGTTCACCTGGGCGGACATGACGCCGCCGAGGACCGCCGTGCCGATCGTGCCGCCGACCTGCATCGCGGTGGACTGCAGGCCTCCCGCCACGCCGGCCAGCTCGACCGGCGCGTTGCCGACGATAACCTCGGTTCCGCCGACCATGACGGGCGACAGGCCGAGTCCGAGCAGGCCGAACCAGACAATGGTCTCGTTCAGGCTGGACGTCAGGCCGAGCCGGGACAGCCCGAAGAGGGCGACCGCCGCCATCACCATGCCGACCATCATCGGGATGCGCGGGCCGATCTTCGTGATCACCTGGCCGGCTGCCGGCGCGCCGACCATCATCATCGCCGTCATGGGCAGCAGCCGGACCCCAGTGGCCACCGGGTCGAGCCCGTGCACGTTCTCCATGAAGAACGTCATGAAGAACATCGCGCCGTACAGCGCGAACATCAGGGTGATGACCAGCACGGTCCCCGCCGACAGCGAGGCGGAGCGGAACAGCCGCAGCGGCAGCAGCGGTTCCCTGGCACGGGCCTCGCGGAAGATGAACGCGGCCACCGCCACGGCGGCACCGGCGAAGAAGCCGATCGTCCGGGCGCTGCCCCAGCCGTAGTCGGCGCCCTTGATCAGCGTCCACACGAGCAGGAAGAGGAAGGCCGTCAGCAAGAGGATGCCGGCGATGTCGAACGAGCGGGCGGCCGGCGACGGCGGCGTCTCACGGAGCACGAGCAGGCCGATGACCAGCGCGATGATGCCGACGGGGACGTTGACGTAGAAGCACGACTCCCAGTTGATGTGCTGCACCAGGAGGCCGCCGACGATCGGGCCGGCCGCGGTGGACGCGCCGATGACCGCGCCCCACACGCCGATCGCGCCGTTCAGCTTCTCGATCGGGAACGTCTCGCGCAGCAGCGCCAGCGCGGTCGGCTGGAGCATCGCGCCGAAGACGCCCTGCAGGATGCGGAAGAGGATGACGAGCGAGATGCTCCCGGCGAGGTCACCGCCGAAGCCGACGGCCGCGGACATGAGGGCGAAGCCGACGATGCCGGTGAGGAAGACCTTCTTGTGGCCGAAGCGGTCGCCGATCTTGCCGATCGTGATCAGGGTGACGGCGAGGGCGAGCAGGTAGCCGTTGGTCACCCACTGAATGTCGGCGAGCGAGGCGCCGAGCTTCGCCTGGATCACGGGATTGGCCACCCCGACGATCGTGCCGTCGATGGCGACCATCATCACGCCGAGAGCGGCGGATAGCAGCGTAAGGCGGGGGCTGCCGCGCATTCCCCCGCGCTTGCCCTTGCCTGAGGCGGTCGTCTGGCCTCGGAGTACTAGCGCATCGTCCACGGTGCAAACCTTATGTCAGAGTATGACACTTTGCAAACCATGCTAGTTTGCATTGGGTGACGTGATATAAGCTGATGAGATGCTGCAGGATGTGCCGACGGCCCCGCGACGTGAGCGGAAGAAGCGCCAGACCAGGGACGCGCTCATCCACGCCGCCCTGGAGCTCTTCGACGCCAAGGGCTACGAGCACACGGCTGTGCGTGAGATCACGGACGCCGTTGACGTCTCCGAGCGCACGTTCTTCCGCTACTTCGCGAGCAAGGAAGACCTGGCGCTGTACTTCGCCAAGGACGGGACCGACGCGCTGCTGCGGGAACTGGCGGCCCGCCCTCCGGCGGAGGAACCGCTGACCGCACTGCGCAACGCGTTCGCCGTATCGCTGCGCGAGGTGACCGAGGACGATCCCGCCAGGCCCACCTACCTGCTCGTCACCCGGCTCATCGACAGCACGCCCTCGCTGCTCGCCGCGTATCTGCGGTACATGCATGACCGTGACACAGAGGTCGTCCGCGTTCTCGCGGAGCGGGAGAGCGTCGACCCGGACACCGACCTGCGGCCGCGCATCGCCGCCGCCGTTTTCGGCGCCCTCATCTTCCTGGCCAATCACGAATGGCGCGACAAGGGCTGCGGGGGCACCGACTCCATGCTCGCCGCGTTCGACGCCCTCGTCGCCCAGGTCCGCCCGGCGCTCGCCGGGCACTGGGTTAGCTAGCTAAACACTGGGCTAGCTAAACACTGGCTAGCTAAACACGGGCCTAACTAAACACGGGGCTGGCTAAGAGCGCGTGAAGTACTGCCCGACGGCGTCGGCGACGCCCTCGGCGATCAGTTGCTGCCCGTTGTCCGAGGCCGCGATTGAGGCTTCGAAGGGGTCGGTGAGGAACAGCGGCTCGATCAGGGCGCCCGGCATCTGGCTCGGGGTGGTGAAGCCGTTTTGCGGGTAGGCCGGCCCGAGCAGTTCCAGGTGCCCGTAGGAGATTCCGGCCTCCGAGACGGTCGAGCCGTACCCGGTGTCCGTGCTCACGCCGCCGTTGGGGATCTGGTAGCCCTGCGCGTTGAGCTTCGCGAGCACGTCCGTCTGGAGCAGGTTCGCGAAGTGCTCGTTGTCCGACGAGAACGACCGTGCCGCGTCGTATACGGTCACCGATCCGGCCTCGCCGGGCGAGCCCGCGTTCATGTAGATCCCGACGAGCAGCTTCGCGTGGGCGTCGTTCGCGCAGACGTCGCGGGCGGCGAGATCCTGTTCCACGCCGGTCACCGACAGCAGGCCGCCGTCGGTGTCGTCGGGCGCCAGCTTGAGGACCGTGCTCTGCTCGGTGCGTGACAGCACGACGCGGTACCCCTCGCTCGTGAGGAGCCTCATCGCATCCAGCGCGACGCTCAGGTTGACCGCCGACTCGGTGACCGTCGCGCCGCTATTGGTCTGGCCCTCGCCGCCGGGGTCGATACCGCCGTGCCCGGCGTCGATGAACACCGTGTCGTCCCGCACCGGGCCCCCGCCCGGCGTGAACTCGGTACACGCGCCATTCGCGAAAAACGACGGATCGAGCGCGGTAGCGGACAGTCCGGTGCCCTCCCAGTCGTCAGTGGTCACGCTGCCGCTCTTGCCGTCTATCGCCCCCGTTCCCCCAGTTTCGCTCCCCTTAGCACTGCCCGCCGCCTGATCGGCCTTGATCAGAGCGGGATCGTGCAGGAGCACGCCGCCTGTCACCAGAATGACCGCGGTCATCAACATGGCCGCAATCTCCCGCTTGCGCATGAGCCGCGCCCTATCATTGCGCCCGTGGTTATTTGTTGGATTATGTTCAGTTCTCATGGCTCGCTGTGATAATAGTCGTCCCCGCGAGCACGAGTCGGAACTTATCCAGAATCCAATTTCCAAACGACAGTGGACCCTCCCCAGTTCCCGCTCCTGCAGCCCCGGCGGGTTTCATGGAACGGTGGCAAGCACGAGGGACTGGTTCGAGAGCGTGGCCGAAGCGCGGCGACGTGCCCGGCGGCGCCTGCCCGCGCCCGTCTTCCAGGCGATCGAGGCGGGGGCCGAGGCGGGGATTACCAGGCACGACAATGTGGCGGCCTTCGCGGAGATCAGGTTCGCCCCGCCGCTGCTCGCGGACCTGCCGGCCACGCGCGACCTGAGCACGACCGTGCTCGGCGTCCCGGTCAGCCTCCCGGTCATCGCCTCTCCGGTCGGCGTCCAGGCCGTGCACCCCCTTGGCGAGGTCGCCATCGCCCGCGGCACCCGCGAGGCGGGGACCGCGATGGGCCTGTCCGAGTTTGCCAGCAGGCCAATCGCCGACGTGGCCGCCGTCAACCCGGACGTGTTCTTCCAGGTCCACTGGTCCGCGGACCGCGACACGCTGCTCGGCCGCGCGGAACGTGCCCGCGCGCAGGGCGCGAAGGCGCTCATCGTCACGCTGGACTGGTCATTCCCGGCGGGAAGGGACTGGGACAGTCCCTTCATCCCGGAGCGGCTGGACATGACCGCGGCGCGGAAGTACGCGCTCCCGGTCTTGGCCCGGCCCCGGTACCTGGCCGGCTGGCTGCGGCACGGCGGCCTGCCCGGCCTCACGGTCCCGAACATCGCCGTGCTGGGCCAGCCCGTGCTGGGCGAGCCCGTGCCGGGCTTCTTCGCCGCCTACCGGGCCTGGATGGACGTGCCGCCGCCCGCGTGGGACGACATCGCGTGGCTGCGCGAGCAATGGGGCGGGCCGTTCATGGTGAAGGGCGTGATGCGTCCCGACGACGCCCGCCGCGCGGTGCAGATCGGGGCGTCGGCCGTCTCGGTAAGCAACCACGGGGGCAATAACCTGGATGGAACACCAGCGTCCGTGATGGCGCTGGCCGGGGTTGTCAAGGCAGTTGAGGGCCAGGCCGAGGTCCTGCTGGACGGCGGGGTGCGCCGTGGCGGGGATGTCGTGAAGGCGCTGGCACTCGGCGCGCGGGCGGTGATGATCGGCCGTGCCTGCCTATGGGGGCTAGCGGCGGGCGGTCCGGACGGGGTCGCGAACGTGTTCGGCGTGCTGCGCGCCGGGATCGATTCCGCGCTGCGCGCGCTGGGCCGGTCATCAGTTCACGAGCTGAACCCGGGCGACGTGATCGTGCCCGATGGATTCAATCTGCGACTAGACGACTGAATTGGGGGCACATTACCGATCGCCGTGGCCGGATACTCCATGCGACGCGTCGCCGCCCGGCGCCACCCCCGCCGCGCGGCGGTCGCCGCATCCCCCCCAACTGGGTCCGGCCACGGCGACCGGAGCCTGATTGTGCGGTAATTCGGCCGACGTACCCACTGCAGGCTAAAATCACAGTTCCCGTCTCGCATCATCCGAACTATGTATTTACATATGCAGAAGAAACGGATCGAGGTCGGAAACCATTAGGCCAGCAGTTCCCGAAGAACCGGACAGCTTCGTCGGCCGCGAGCGCGAACTCGGCGAACTGCGCAAGCTTGTCCTGTTCACGACGCGGTTGCTGACGCTGAGCGGCCCGGGCGGAATCGGCAAGACAAGACTTGCGCTGCGCACGCTGCACGCCCTCGCGGACGATTTTCCCGATGGCACGTGGTATGTGGAACTCGCCGATCTCGCCAGTCCCGATCTCGTGGTCACGGCCGTGGCGTCGGCCCTTGGCATCACCGAGGAGCAAGGCCGCCCGCTCCTGGACACGCTGGCCGACGCCCTGCGGCCGCGGCGGATGCTCATCGCCCTCGATAACTGTGAGCACCTGCTCGACGCGTCCGCCCGCGTCTGCCACCGGCTGCTGACCGCCGCGCCGGACCTGCGCCTGCTCACCACCAGCCGGGAGCCGCTACGCGTCGCGGGAGAGACGGTGTGGCCGGTCCCGCCCCTTCCCGTGTCCCCGCAGCTGTCGGACGCCGTCCGCCTCTTCACCGAACGGGCGGCGGCGGCCCGCCCCGCCTTCACCCTCCTGCCGTCGAACGCGGAGCCCGCCGCGGAGATCTGCCGTCGGCTGGACGGCATCCCGCTGGCGATCGAACTGGCCGCGGCCCGTGTGCGCGCGCTGTCGGTACCGCAGATCCTGGAGCGGCTGACCGACCGGTTCGCGCTGCTGACCACGGGGGACCGTGACGCGCCGCCGCGGCAGCGCACGCTCCGGGCCGCGATCGACTGGAGCTATTTGCTGCTGGGCGACAGCGAGCGGATACTGCTGCGCCGCTTGTCGGTCTTCGCGGGCTGGTCGCTGGAGATGGCGGAATTCGTGTGCGCCGACGCGTCACTGCCCGCCGGACGGATACTCGACCTGCTCGCCACCCTCGTGGACAAGTCGCTGGTAGTCCGCGAGGCGGACGCCGTCGGTGAGGCCCGTTACCGGCTGCTCGACACGATCCGCGCGTACGCGGGGGAGAAACTGGCGGAGGCGGCCGAGACGGCCTTGTTCCGCGGGCGGCTGCGCGAGTACGTGCTCACCGTCACGGAGGACCACTTCGCCGTCGGCATGGCCATCGTCCCCGGCTCCTGGCAGGAACGCGTGGACGTCTTCCTGCGGTACGACGCGGACGCCAGCAACGCCTGGCTGGTGCTGGGGCAGTGCCTGGCCGACGGCGACCTGGAGACCGGGCTGCGGATCTCCACGGCTATTCGGCCCTGCTTGCTGGTGCGCGGTGAGTTCACGCAAGGCTGTGAGTGGATCGACGCGTTCCTGGCCGCGCCGGGCGCCGACTCCGTACCCCCCGGAGTGCGGGGCGCCGCGCTGATCGGGCGGGCACAGCTCACGATCTCGCTCGATCCCGCCGCCGCCGAGGCGCCCGCACGGGCCGGGCTGACACTGTGCCGGGTCGCGGGCGACGAGTTCTGGACGGCGGCCGCGCTGAGCGTCCTGAGCGAGATCTGTGGCCACACGGGACGGACGGACGAGGCGGAGAAACTGGGCCGCGAGGCGCTGGAGCTCGCCCGCGCCGCGGGCGACCGGTGGAGCGAGGGATGGGCGCTCGCCATCCTCGGCGTGGTCGCCGGCCTGCAGGGCGCGCCGCGTCCCGCCGCCGACCTGGCGGCCGAGTCGATCCGCGTGATGCGGGAGATCGACCACTACTGGGGCGTGGCGCGGGCGCAGCTAGTGCTCGCCAGCCTGGCCCGCCTGCGCGGTGACCACGGCGACGCGCGGGAACGCTTCCTCGAGGCACTGGCATACCTGCGGCAACTGGACGCGCGTCCGGACATCGCCCGCTGCCTTTCGGGCCTAGGGCGTGTGGCACTCGACCTTGGCGACGTCGACACGGCCCTCGGCCACTTCGCGGAGAGCCTGCGCCTGGCGCGCGCGACGGGCTCGCGTATCGGGGTCGCCCGGGGCCTTGAGGCATTCGCCGCTCTCGCGCTGCGCACGGGTGATCCCGAACGTGCCGTCATCCTGGCCGCGGCGGCGGCCTCCCTCCGCGAAATGGCGGGTCTCCCGCCTTTGCCCGCTTCCCGCGTCGCCCGCTACCTCTCCGCCGCCGGGACCGAACCCATCACCCCCAGCGTCCTGTGGTCCCACGGCCATGCCCTCGCCCCCGAAGCGGCGATCACCCTCGCCCTGGCCTCCGCGGCCGACGCACCCCTGGCGATCGCCGCACCCGCCCCCGTGGCGGAGTCTCCCCGTCCGGCCGCTGCGCCCGCATCCGCTAGCCGACCCCCAAGTTACGGAGAGGCGGTTTCGCTGACGCCACGGGAAATGGAGATCGCGGTATTGGTGGCGAGCGGGCGCAGTAACAAGGCGATCGCCGGTGAGCTGTACATTAGTCCGGCGACAGTCGCCCGGCATATCGCCAACATCATGCATAAACTGGGATTTAGTACACGTACCCAGATCGCCACCTGGACACTAACCCGCAAGTCGTGATCGGCGCGGCTAGTTCGCGTTAGCACGGGCCACTCAGAATGCGGAGATGACCCGGGCTCGCTCGCTGCGGGTCAAAGTGCTAATCACGGCTGACTGACCGTGACGCTTCACGGCCAGGCGTACCAGCAAATCGCACACTGGCGTGAATATCTCCGACGGAAACTCGGGCGTCGGGATGTCCAGGCTGATCGCCAGATCATCGGCGTGTACCACGATCTCCAGCATGCGGGTAAGCAAGAAGTCGCTCCGGCGCAGAGACCAGCCTTGCCAAGGGATCAATACGGCGTCGGCCGCGGTACCGGTGCTGAGTAGTTCGCGCACCTTCGCCAGGGCCGCGGCGGTCCGGTCCTTGAGGGCCCCCGCGCCTAGTGCGGCTTCGGCGTCGTCGGTGCTGCGGTCGTTGGGCGGGTCATCCGGCGACGTCGTCGTCACCCATGCCGCTCGCTCGTAGTGCACGTCAGCGGAATCCAGGGGAGGAACGTCCGTCGACACCGGTAGCAGGTCCGCGGCCCGGACGAGCTGTCGTCCCAGGTGACAGGCGAGCGCCCCGACGGACATCTTGGGCAGCGAGCTTTGCTGTTGCCACTGGTCGCGGACCTCGGCCCGCTGGATCAGGTCCAGCGTGACGGATCCCGCGATCGGAAACACCGTGTCGAGCTCGTTTATCTGGTTGCTCACCCCGTGATTCTGGCAGAATCCGGCCCCTTTAGAAGGCGAGACCCTGGCTGGCCGGCCGAAGGCGCGGGCGGCCGTCAGATGCAGGAGCCGTGGGAGGAGTCCCCGGGCTGGTCCGTGGCGAGGCGGGCGAGGAGGTTGCGGAGCAGTTCCTGCTCGCCCGCCGTGAAGCCGTGGAGGGCCCGGGCTTCGGCGTGGTCGCGGGCGGCGGCCACTTTGCACTGGACTGACCGGCCGACGTCGGTCAGCACCGGGATCCGGGCACGCCGGTCGTGTGTGTCAAGGCAGCGCGTGATGAAGCCGCGGTTCTCCATGCGGTCAAGCAGTGATGTCAGCGTGGTCTTGTCCAGGCCCAGCGCGTGCGCCAGGGACAACTGGGTCTGCCGCGGACCGGCCGCCAGCGCGGACAAGACTACCCAGTCGCGCGCCCCCGCCAGCCCGTGCCGACGTGCCACGTCGTCGAGCGTTGTCCTCATGCGCTGCGCCGCCCGGTGGAGCAGCCACGTGAGGTCGGCGGGAGCGGCGCGGGAGAAGTCCTGCTCGGCCCTCGCTGGCGGGATCGCGTCCGTTATATCCGATTCCGCCTTTGTGGTCACAATCACAGGATAAGGGGTACTCCCGGCGAAGACGATGCTCCGCGTCGGCTTCCGCGCCAATGTGATCGAGGCCGAGCAATGCTGCGCCGGCGATCGGCGGCACGTCCACGACACGCGGCGAGGCGCCGGGCGCGGTGACACTCAGCCGGTCCGTGATCATGCCGAGCAGCACATCGTTGCGCGCTTCGAGCACGCCGCCGCCGAGGACGACCGGAGTGCCTTCGGACGGCAGCCCGATGCGCCGGAGTGCGGCGGTCACCATGACACAGATCTCCTCGGCCTGCTGGCGGAGGATTTCCCGGGCCACCGGATCCCCGGCCGTCGCGACCGACAGCAGCACCCGCGTTAGCGGGAGCAGGTCGGCGTAGGTGATCTGTCCCTTGTGCTCGGCGACCGCGACCTCGGACGCGCTATCGAAGCCGAAATGCTCCGCCAGTGCGGGCGCGAGGGCCGTGTCCGGGCCGCGTCCGTCCTCGGCGCGGACAGCGTGCCAGACCACCTCACCAGCCAGGTACCGTCCGCCGCCCCAGTCGCCGCTAAGCCGGCCGAACGAGAGGTAACGGGCGACCTGCCCCTCCGGTCCGACCGCCACGCAGTTGATCCCGGCGCCGCAGGTCACAGCCGCTCCCCACGAGGGTTCGCCGTGATCGGGCCGCAGGCCCGCGCGCAGCACCGCGAACGTGTCGTTTATCGCGATCGCGGATTCCGACCAGCCTTGGTCGCACAGCGCCGCGGTCAGCGCGTCCTCTTCCTCCGGCAGGTCCGCGCCGGCCAGGCACGCCGAGGTGTGCTGGGCGATCAGGCCGCCGGGCTCGATCCCCGCGCGGGTGGCGAGTTCGCGCACCAGGCCGTCGATTATCCGCATCGCCTTGTCGACGCCGTACGCCTCCTGGCTGGCGTCCGGACCGCGCAGCGAGGCGAGAACCGTGCCGTCCGCGGCCACGAGGGCGAGGGCGGTCTTGCTGTTTCCCCCGTCGATGGCCAGCACTGCCGCCTTTACCGCCGCGGGGGATACCGAATCAGTCACGCGCGTCCGTTCCGAAGGCAAAGGCCAGGGTTGAGATAGCCGTGTAGTCGTCGGCGGGCTCCACGGAGGGCCATGAGGTCACGTTGTCCTCGTAGCCGGCGGCCGAGTTGTCGAATGGAGAGTACGAGCCGTAGGAGCAGGCCCGCATGCCGGTTACCGTGCCGAGCCCCTGGAAGTTGCCGGGGCTGCTCGGCCCGTCGACGGTCGCACCGAGCTGGATGTTGCCCGAACCCGTCAGCGATCCCGACAGGTTCGCGATCTCGCTCTGCGTGCAGTGCGGGAAGTTCGAGCCCGCGCCGACCACGAACGAGGCGCCCCACGGGTTGGCGCCGAGGGCGTAGTTGAGCTGCTGCTGCGCGAAGCTCGCGTACGCGCCGGATCCGCCGTACGACTGGTACAGCGCGTTCGTGACGTAGAGGCCGAACGCGTGCGGCGACGCGTCCGAGGACCCCAGGCCGGTCCCGAGCGCGAACGGGTCGCCCTTCGCCCATTGCTCGCCGACCTTGAGCTGTGCGGCCATGTCGCTGACCAGCGCGGACGGCGATATCACGGTCAGCCGGGGAGCGCAGCGCGGCGCGCCGGCATCGTGCCCGCCCCGGCCCGCCGGACGCGTCGCGCAGCCCATCGCGCGGAGCAGTTCGGCCTCGCCCAGCGCGCCGTTGTCATACAGGTTGAGCGTGTCGCCGCCCGCCGCATGCCCTTGCGCGATGTAGGCCTTCGCCCACTTCGCGGCGACGGCGAGGTCGTGGTCGACCACCGGGCGCGGCTCGCCGAGGCGCTCGTCGGCGAGCGCGATTTCCGACGCGCCCCAGAGCATCGCGGATTTCCACTCGGTGCCGGGATAGTAGTCGTTGGGATATGCCGTGACAATTGCCTTCACGTCGGTGGTTTTCGCCATCGAGTACACCGATCGTGCCAGGGATAGCAACTGCCGCCCGCTGGCGCGCGATCCGGAAAGCTGCGCGCCGAGTGCGTAGTCGGCGGCGTACCGCCCCGCCAGTTCGGGGCTGACCTGTTGACCGGGCGGAGCCGCCTCGAACACCGGGCGGTATTCGACGTAATAGTCGGTAAGGTTCCCGGGCGTGGCGCCCAGCTTGTCCTCGTCCTGCGGCAGGAACCAGTAGTTGTAGTCTCCGCCGATGCTCCCGCTGGCGTTGCCGTTCCCGATTCCGACCTGGATGTACATGACTTTCTGCTTCGGGTTCCACAGCTTGCGCATCCAGTTCAGCCCGAACTCCGCTTCCGAGCGCATGGCGCTGGAGTACGGCCCGCGGAAGTCCCGCGCCCCCATGAGCAAGATGGCGTCCGCGTAACTCGCCGTGTACCCGAACTTCTCGTACCCGCCGCCGGCGTCGAACCAGCCGCCGGACACGTTGACGGGCCCGCCGATCTTCGTGAGGTTGGCCAGCAGGTTGTCGTTGTCGTCGTACTTCGGCGTCGCGTACACGTCGGCGCGCGAGTCGGTCAGGTTCGCCGGCTCGCGGTCGAGGACCTGATGCTCGACGTCGGTGCCATCGCGCTCGGACGTGAAATACCGGACCCCGTTGCCGACGAGCGGGCTGTACAGTGCCTGCCCGGAGGCGATACGGAACGACGGCGACGTGGTCGGGCCGACCTTGACCGCGTAGGTCCCGGTCCGCCGCAGCCCGGAGAAGCTGAGCTCGTAGACCGCGCCGTAGCGCGAGCTCCAGCTGCCCACGTCGTCGGTGGACACGCCGCGGTACACGACCCCGTGCTTGCCCGTTACCGTGTCGCCAATCACCGTGAATGGCACGCCGCCGGGCAGCTTGCGCGCCGTCATGTAGTACGCCACCTTCGCGGTGCCGTTGCCGTAGCCCACCTGGTCCACGCGGAGTTCCGGCGTCGCCGCGGCACTCGCCTGCTGGCTCGCGGTCGTTGCCGACGTGGACGCCGTCGCCGCGGCCGGCGTCGCGATGGCCGCGGTGATCGCGACGGCGCCCGCGACGCCCGCGAGGCCGCGGCCGTGCCGGATCATCTCTTTGCCCATGGCAAGAAGTCGACGTTCTCGGCGAGGAGCCGGTCGGTCATCGCTTCGGCGACCGGGTACTGCCCGACGAGCGGATGCGCGAGCAGCGCGGTCGCGACACGGTCCCGCCCCCCGCGCAGCGCCGCGTCCACGGCGAGTTCCTCGTACGCCGACATGTGCGCCACGAGTCCGCGCATCAGCGGCGGCAGCGGCGGGGTCGCCACCGGCACCGGCCCGGAGGCGCCGATCACCGCGGGCACCTCGATCACCGCGTTGTCATCCAGGAAACCGAACGTTCCGTTGTTCCGCAGGTTCACGACCTGCACATCCTTCGTGTCGGCGACGAGCGAGGACAAAAGCGCGACCGCGGCCTCGGAATAGAACGCCCCGCCACGCTTGGACAGCAATTCTGGTTTCGTGTCCAGCTCCGGGTCGGTGTACATCTTGAGCAGTTCCTGCTCGATTTCCGCGACCGCGAGCGCGCGGGTGCTGCCGGATTTCCGCTGGTTTTCCACAACCTCGTCGTGGAAGTAGTAATACCGCAGGTAATACGAGGGCACGAAGCCATGATTTTCCAGCACGGGCAGCGGCGTTCCCACCCGGTCCGCTATCTCGGCCCCGTGACCGGCGATCAGCTCGGGCAGCCGGTCGGTCCCGCCGACGTAGGCCGCCCGTTCCCAGGTGAGGTGGTTGAGCCCCACATGATCGAGGGTCACCGCCGAGGGCTCCACGTCCAGCAGCGACGCGAAGTACCGCTCCAGCCCGATCGCGACGTTGCACAGGCCGACCGCCCGGTGCCCGGCGTCGAGCAGCGCCCGGGTCACCATGCCGACCGGGTTGGTGAAGTCGATGATCCAGGCACCTGGCAGTGCCCGGCGCCGGGCGATCTCGGCGATCTCGAGGACGGTCGGGATGGTCCGCAGCGCCTTGGCGAGCCCGCCGGCGCCGGTGGTCTCCTGCCCGATGCAGCAGAATTCGTGCGGCGGCCACGTCTCGTCCCGGTGCCGCGTCGCCTGCCCGCCGATCCGGAGCTGGATCAGCACGGCGGACGCCCCGTCGATGCCGTCCTCGGGGTCGGTTGTCCAGCGGAGCGTGGCCTGGTGACCGTACCGGCGCATGATCCGGGAGGACACGGGCCCGACCGCGGCGAGGCGCTCGGTATCGGGGTCGACGAGGACGACCTCGGTCACGCCGGGCGCGAGCCGGGCGAGCCCGTCTGCGAGCTCGGGGGTGTAGGTGGACCCGCCTCCGATAACGGCCAGTTTCAAGAGAACGCCCTCACTTTCTCGTCGTCTTTCGCCACGTGGCAGGCGACTTCGCGGTCGCCGTGCACCGTCAGGACCGGGGTAACGTTCGCACACGTCGCTACCGACACCGGGCAGCGGGGGCGGAAGCGGCAGCCGGGAGAGGGGTCGATGACCTTCGGCGGTTCCCCGCGCTCGCCGGCCGCGGCCGCGAGCGCCTCCAGGCTCGGCGGCGGCGCCTTCGGATCGGGCACGGCGGACAGCAGCAGCTGGGTATACGGGTGCTTCGGATCGGCGAGGACGTCCTCGATCGGTCCGGTCTCGGCGATCTGGCCCGCGTACATCACGATCAGCCGGTCCGCCACGTACCGGGCGCTGGCGATGTCGTGCGTGATGTAGAGGATCGACACGCCCTCTTCGTCGCGGAGTTTCGCCATCAGGTTGAGCAGGCCGATCCGGATGGACACGTCCAGCATGGAGACGGGCTCGTCGGCGAGGATCAGCTTCGGCTTGGTGGCCAGTGCCTGCGCGAAGCCGACCCGCTGCCGCTGGCCGCCGGACAACTCGTGCGGGTACCGGTTCAGCATGTCCTTGTCGAGGCCGACGACCTCGAAGACGCGCTCCGCCTCCGCCTGCCGCTGCTCGGCCGACAGGCCCGGCCGGTGCAGCTTGAGCGCCCGCAGCACGCCGTGCGATACGCGGAACACCGGGTGGAGGGAGCCGAACGGGTCCTGGAAAACCATCGGGGCCTGGGCGGCGTAAGCGAGCGCGTGCTTGCGTGAGCGGATCCTCGACAAGGACTCGCCCTGGCCGTGCTCGCCCGGGGGGACGACCCCCCGGAGTCCCCCGTAGAACGTGATCGTGCCGGAGGTCGGCTTGTAGACGCGGCCGAGCAGGCGGGCCACGGTGGACTTGCCGCTGCCGCTTTCCCCGGCGAGCGCCACGATCTCCCGCTCGCCGATCGAGAAGCTCACGTCGTCCACGGCGTGCAGCGTGCTCCGCGCGAGCATCCCGCCTATCTTGAAATGCCGCGTGAGGTTCTCGGCCCGCAGCAGTTCGCTCATCGCTTGTTCACCTCCATGACCGCCTCGTTCCCGGCAGGCGCCCCGTGGTTCTCGGTAGGCGCACGTGGTTCTCGGCATGAGCTCCGTGGTTCTCGGCATCAGCTCCGTTCAGGAGGCACCGCACCTGAGTGTCCTCCACTGGCACGAGCGCCGGGATGGTCGTCATACATGAATCCAGCTTTACCGGGCACCGGGGCGAGAACCTGCACGCGTGATGGATAACGGACAGGTCGGGCGGCGAGCCGGGGATTCCCGTGAGCTGCGCTTTCGGACCGCGGATTCCGGGAAACGCCTCGAGCAGGCCGCGTGAATACGGGTGCAGCGGATTGTCGAAGATGTTCCTGGTGGTGCCGAGTTCCGCGATCTGGCCCGCGTACATAACCATCAGCCGGTCGGAGAAATGGCTGACCAGGGACATGTCGTGAGTCACGAAAATGATCGCGAAGCCGAGCCGCGCCTGCAGTTCCTTGATCTGCGTCATGAGCGAACGCTGGGCCACGACGTCGAGCGCGGAGGTCGGCTCGTCCATGATCACGAGGTCCGGGGTGAACAGCAGCGCCATGGCGATCATGGCGCGCTGACGCATGCCGCCGGACAGCTGATGCGGGTAGCTCTTCAGGTGTGCCTTGTCGATGCCGACGAGTTCCAGCACTTCCGCAGACCGTGACCTGATCAGCTTCTTCGACCGCATGCCATGCGCGGCCAGTGCGTCGGCGAACTGCGCGCCGATCGACTTGACCGGGTTCAGGGCGTTCATGGCGCTCTGCATGACGACCGACAGGTTCTGCCAGCGGATGTTCGCGAGCTGCTTGTCGGTCATCGTGACCAGGTTGTGGCCCTCGAACGTCACCGAGCCGCCCGTGATCCGCGCTGGCGGGGCGAGGAGGCGGGCGATCGCGAACAGGAGCGTGGACTTGCCGCAGCCGGACTCGCCCACGACGGCGAGGAACTCACCGCGGCCGACGCTGAAGGACACGTCGTCGACCGCGTGGACCGGCCCCTTGCGGCCGGCGTACTCGACGGACAGGCCGGATACCTCAAGCACGGCTGAGCCTCCTGGAGGCGATGCGGAAGCTGACGCGGCGGCGCGTCACCGGCACGCGGCGCAGCGCGGGGTTGCCGATCTCGTCGAACGCGTAATTGAGCAGGGCGAAGGCGGCGCCCAGCAGGGCGATGGCCGCGCCGGGCACGATCGCCTGCAGGTAGTAGCCCGCCTGGAGCGCCTCGTTGTTCTCGGCCCAGTAGAGCATCGTGCCCCAGGCCGTCGAGTTGGGGTCGCCGAGACCGATGAACTGGAGGCTGGAGGCGAACAGCACGTCGTAGAGGCCGTTGGTCAAGAACGCGGCCACGAGCAGCGAGCTCATCGTGGGCAGGATCTCGACGACGATGACGTACCACGCGCGCTCACCGCGGACCTTCGCCGCGGCGAGGAAGTCCCGGTTCTTCAGCGAGAGCGCCTGGGACCGCAGCTGGCGGGCGGTGTAAGACCAGCCGGTGAACGTCAGGACCGCGATCATCACGCCGTTGCTCGAGTTGTGCATGTAGGCCGAGATGACGATCAGCAGCGGGAACAGCGGAATGACGAGCACGATGTCGGTGAAGAGGTTCAGCACGTTTTCGATCCAGCCGCCGAGATAGGCGGCGGTGACGCCGATAAGCGCCGCGATCAGCGTGGACGCGAGGCCGGCACCGAGCGCGATCTCGAGGACGTCCCGCGTCCCGTAGACCGCTTGCGCGAACACGTCCTGGCCAAGCCCGGTGGTGCCGAACAGGTGCTGTGCGCTGGCGGGGAGGTTGCGCGTGTAGATCTCGGCCGTCGGGCTCTTCCTGGCGAACAGGCCGGGGAAGAGGGCCAGGATGATGAAGACGAGCAAGATGATGGCGCCGGCGGTTGCCTTGCCGCTGCGGGTGATCGGATTGCTCTTGAGGGTCCTCAGCACAGAGTTCATCGCGCGCTCCTTGTGCGCGGGTCGAAGATCGCGGTGGCGATGTCGGCGAGCAGGATCGCGACGAGCACGGCGATCGTGATCAGCAGGAACAGCGCTTGCATGAGTGGGTAGTCCTCGTTCTGGACGGCCTGGAGCAGCATGTATCCGACGCCGGGGTAGTTGAAGACGTACTCGATCAGGATCGCGCCGCCGACGACGAAGCCCAGGCTCATCGCGAAGCCGGTGAGGTTTGGCAGGACCGCGTTGCGTGCCGCGTAGTCGATCATGATCCGGCTGCTCTTCAGTCCCTTCGCTCGTGCCATCCGCACGTAGTCCTCGGCCAGTGTCGTGACCATGTTGTTCCGCATGGTCAGGGTCCAGCCGCCGATCGTCGTGATCAGCAGCGCCAGCGAGGGGAGAATCGCGTGCTGCAGGACGTCGCCGATGTAGCTCAGCGTCAGGGCGGGGGTGTCGGTGATGCTGCTGCCACCGGACCAGGGAAGCCACTGGAGCTTCAGCCCGAAGATCAGAATGAACATCATTCCGACCCAGAAGTACGGGATAGCGCTGGTGATGACGAGGAGGGGCGGCGCGATGCTGTCGATGAGGCTTCCCCGCCGCCAGGCCGCGATCGCGCCGACCCAGGTGCCCAGGATGAACGCGAGGATGGTCGTCACGCCGACCAGGCCGAGCGTCCAGAAGATGCCCGTTCTGATGACCTCGCTGACCGGGGAGGGGAAGAAGGTCAGCGACGTGCCCCAGTTGCCGGTCACGAGGTCGTGGAGATAATCCACGTACTGCGCGGGCAGGGACTCCTTCGTGTTGACGCCGAAGAGCGTCTCCAGGGCGGTCAGCGCTTGCCCGTTGATCTTGCCGTGGAACTTGGCCATCATCGCGACGGCCGGGTTTCCGGGCATCAGGCGCGGCAGGAAGAAGTTAAGCGTGACCGCCGCCCACAGCGTGAGCAGGAAGAACCCTGCCCGGCGCAGTACGTATCTCATCGGTGCGTTTGCTCCTACGGCTTCGGTCTACGACTTGGGCGTGAGGTGCAGCAGCACCTGGCCCATGTCGGGGTACTGGTAGATGGCCGGCAGCGCGTACGGGTCGCTCTGCGTTGGCCAGCCGGTGAAGCTGGAGGTGTTGTACTGGAACCAGTCCGACTCCTCCGTGATCGGGATGAACGGCACCTGGCTGAGCATCACCTGCTGCAGTTCGTCCACGATCTTGTGCTGCGTGGCGCTGCTGGTGGTCTGGCCATATTCGGCGAACAGCTTGTCGGTCGCCGGGTTTGAGTACCGTTCGTAGTTGGTCGTCGCGTCCTTGCCGATCGGCGCGGTGTTGCCGGAGAACAGCCACTGGCGCAGCTCATACTCCGGTGTCGGGCCGCCGGTCTGGTCGTAGTAGGCGAGCTGGAAGTTCCCGGTGAGCAGGTCGTTCACGTCGTCGTCCTGCGCCAGGTTCTGCGGGGTGACCGAGATGCCGACCGCCTTGAGCTCCGACTGGATTACCGACATGGAGGCCACCCAGTCCGAGTAGCCGCCGATGTTGATCACGCTGAAGGCCAGCTGCTTGCCGTTCTTAGCGAAGACCCCGTTGCTGCCCAGCTTGTAGCCCGCGGCTTGTAGGATCTGCTTCGCCTTGGCCGGATCGTAGGCGTAGTCGTTGCCGTACTGGGCGGTGAGCGAGGTGTCCTGCCAGGAGGAGAACGTGGGCGTCACGACGTCCGTCTGGTTGCCGCCGTGCTCCTCGCCGTACTCGCCGATATTGGCGACCTGGGGCCGGTTGATCGCGTAGGCCATCGCCTGCCGGACGGCGGTGTCGTCGAGGCCGGGCATGGTCAGGTTCGGGATGAGCGAGACGTTGGCGATCGGCGGGAACCAGTAGTGGTTGTCCGTGGACTTGTTGCTGTACAGCGAGTTGATGTTCGGGATGAACTGGGCGCCCCACTGCGCCTGCCCGGTCGTCAGGTAGGTGTTGGCCGTGTCGTTCGAGGTGAACGCCGGGAACAGGATCTTGGCGATCTTGGGCTCGCCGGGCTGCCAGTAGTACTTGTTCGGCGTGTACGTGATGTTCTGCGGCGTACACGAGCTGACGATGTAGGCGCCGGTCCCGACCGGGTTGGAGTCGCCGTATGTCACCGGGTTGGCGATCTTGGACCAGATGTGCTGCGGCACGATCGCGACCTGGTCCGCGATGTAGTAGAAGTACGGCACCGCCGGCGACTTGAAGTCGAAGACCACGTCGTCGCCCTTTTGGGTGACGCTGGAGAGCACCGACCAGACGGAGTTGAGGTCGAGGGCCGGGTACTTCTTCAGCATGTTGAAGGTGAAGGCCACGTCGGCCGCCGACATCGGCGTGCCGTCACTGAACTTCACGCCCTTGCGGATGGTGAAGGTGAGGGTCTTGTTCCCGCCACTCCAGGCCCAGCTGGTGGCGAGCCAGGGTGTGGCCTTGGCGTTCTCCAGGGAGTTGACGAACGCCAGCGGCTCGTAGACCTGGCCGAAGGCCACGCCGTTGCCGATGTCGCTGGGGTTGAACGGGTTGAAGCTGCAGTTCCACTCCGAGCCGGTTTCGTCGTCCATGGTCAGCGTGCCGCTGGCGTGACTGCCCGCGCCAGACGCAGAAGAGCCGGAGGGTGATGAAGATCCGCAAGCGGCGACCGCGGCTGCCATCAGCAGTGCGGCGCCGGCCACGATGTAACGTCTCATTCCGGTGGTCCTTCGGGAGGTGCCTTTGGATTGGGTCGGTTATACCGGTTGAGGTTTTTGTTGCGCGTGTGATTTAAGTAACCACATTTACGTAAGTTAGTTAGGATAGTATCCTAACTATTCGAGGGCTGACTAGCCCCTGAAGCGAAACTGTGATTAACACTCGGAGCAGGCCCGCCGGCGACGGCGGGCAGCGACTCGTCGTCCGCGACGGCTTGCTTGGGGGAGGGCACCTTGACGGAAGTGTCGGCCGATACTGTCAACGGGCGGTCGGCTGCGCGTCCCGCGCTCATCAGGGCGCTGAACGAGCAGTTGCTCCTCGAGCACATCCGCCAGACTGGCCCTTGCTCACGCGCTGATCTGGCACGGGTCTCCGGGCTGTCCAAGCCGACGGTGTCCCTGGCCCTGGCGAACCTGGAGCGGGCCGGCCTGGTCCGGCTCGCGGGCCAGCGGACGGGCGTCCCCGGCCGTTCGGCGTTGCTGTACGAGGTCAGGCCGGAGGCCGGACTGGTCCTCGGCCTCGACATCGGCATGCGCTACCTGCGCGGCGCGGTCGCTGACCTGGCGGGCGGGGTGCGGGCTCGCACGTCCCGTGCGGTGGCGGCGGTTGACGCCGGAGCGCCGGGCGGCGGAGTGCCCGGTCCCCGGGAGCGGGTCGCCGAACTGGTCCGGCTCGCCGACGACATCTGCGCGGAAGCGGGGATTTCCCGCTCGTCGGTGATCAAGACCGTGGTCGGCAGCCCGGGCGTCTACGACCGGCAGCACGACCTCATCACGTTGAGCGGGGGGATTCCCGGTTGGGATCAGCCGGAGGCCCTGACCGCGCTACGGTCGGCCTTCGGTCCGTCGCTGACGATCGAGAACGATACGGACGCGTCCGCGCTGGCCGAACGGGCCCACGGGGCGGGCAAGGAAACCGAGAACTTCGTCTTCGTTCATGTCGGCACCGGCATCGGCATGGGCCTGGTCGTCGGCGGCCGCCTCTTCCGCGGTGCGCACGGGGTGGCAGGAGAAATCGCCTACATGCCGCTCGGCGCGCGGCGGGCGGCCGCGTCGGCCACGTCCGCCGGGGCGGGCGGAACCGCGGTCGATCCAACGGAGGTACAGCGGAGGGGCACGCTGGAGGTGGCGGCGGCCGCCGACGGCATTGTCCGTGCCGCGAGAAACGCGGGGATGACCGGCGACATCACCGCGCGCAGCGTGTTCGAGGCGGCCGAGCACGGGGATACCCGGGCGGTCGAGGTGGTCGCGGCCGAGGCGCGGCTGGTCGCGCGCGCCATCTGCTGCGTGATCACCGTCATCGACCCGTCGATGGTCGTCCTCGGCGGCGGTGTCGGCCAGGCACCCGGATTCGCCGACGCGGTACGGGGCGAACTCACCTTGATGGCCCCGGTCGTGCCCGAGGTCCGCGTGAGCGCCCTCGGCACCGAAGTGGTCGTCGACGGCTGCCTCGCGGCCGCCACGGCGCTCGCCTGGGACCAGCTCGTCGCCGCCCTGCCGTAAGGCACGCTCTACCGTAAGCCCCGCTCTACCGTAGGCCCGCTCTACAGCAGGTTCGCGGCGACGGTGGCGCCGAGCTCATAGCACCGCTGCTCGACGTCCTTGCCAACCGGACCCGTCGCCACGACGGGCTTTACGACTTCTGCCCAGCCCAGGCCCTTCGCGATCGACGCGACCGCCCGGACCGCGCCGGCCGTGTCGCTCGCCCCGTGGACGTAGAGACCATAGGGTGCGCCGGTCTTGGCCTGCAGGCACGGGTAGTAGACCTGATCGAAGAAGTGCTTGAGCGCACCGGACATGTAGCCGATGTTCGCGGGCGTGCCGAGGACGAAGCCGTCCGCGGCGAGCACGTCGGGGACGGTCGCCGCCAGGGCGGGCGTCACGACCACCTCAATTCCGGAAATTTCCGGATCTCGGACACCGGCGACCACGGCCTCGAGCATCGCCTGCGCCGACGGTGAAGGCGTGTGGTGGACGATGAGCAACCGCGCCATGAACGACCTCAGCCCTTCGGCGCCCAGCCCAGCGCGGGACCGAGATTGGTCGCGATGTCGGTAAGGATCTGCACGTAGTCCTCGTGCTCGAACGTGAACGGCAGCGCGAACGCCACCTCGGTGATCTCCCGGAACGCGGCGCGCGCGTACAGTGCCTCGGCGAGCTCGTCCGAAGTCCCCAGCAGGTCCACCGAGAACAGCATCCGCGCCGGTCCGGCCGGGGCGGAAGTGCGCGGCGTCCGTGCCTCGACATAGGCCGTATAGCGCGCGACCTGCGACGGGCTGGCGCTGTCGGTCGGGATCACCACGAGCCCCTGCGACACTCGCGCGGCGGCACCGGCCGGGTGCGCCGCCCGGAACGCGCGAATATGCGACAGCTGGATCGCGTCGAAATCCGGGGCGACGTCCTCGGGCGCGCGCAGGACGCTACTGGTCAGGAAGTTCATCGAATGCTGCCCGGCCCATTCCGCCGACGCTAGGCCCGCGCCGCCGTACCACATCCGCGATCGCAGGCCCGGGGAGTGCGGCTGCACCCGGTTCGAGAACTGCTCGAATCCCACGGTCCCCGCGAATGAGGCCACCGGTGATCCGGCGACGCAGTCGAGCAGCCGTTCCACCCGCGCGTACGTGAAATCCTCCGTGTCCGCCGAGGACGGGTACAAGGCGTCGCGCACGTCATCCCAGTGCGTCGGCTGCCCCACGCTCACGCCCGGGTTGATCCGCCCGCCGGACAGGATGTCCACGGTGGCGAGATCCTCGGCGAGTCGGAGCGGGTTCTCCCAGCCGAGCGGCGTCACGGCCGTGCCCAGCTCGATCCGCGACGTGCGCTGCGACGCGGCCGCCATGATCGTGATTGGTGAGGAGATCCCGTACTGCAGGTGCCGGTGCCGCAGCCACGCACTGTCGAAACCGAGCCGCTCGCCAAGCGAGATGACCTCCAGCGTCGTCTCGTGGCCCGGGCCGGGGTTGTCGCCGTCGAACAGGCCGATGGTGAGGAAGCCGAGCCTGTCCAACGGCACCCCGGGCTGCGGCATCTCTCGCCGTCCTCCACTAGCTGAGTCTTCCGTCGGCGCCCGCCTTCGCGATTGGCTCGCTGGCGCCATCGAGCCAATCCTATTGGCCCTCCGGCGCCATCGACCCAGCGTGGCCCCGGCCCTCCGGCGCCATCGACCCAGCGTGGCCCGGCCCGGCGTGGCCCCGGCCCGGCGCGCTGTCAGCCCTGACAGCGGATTGTGCGGAAGTTGGCAGCGGCATCGGCCACTATGCGAGCATGGCAACGAATTCCAACGCGATCGAGGCTTACGGGCTGGTCAAGCGCTTCGGCAAGACGCAAGCGCTGGCCGGCGTGGACCTGAGCGCTCGCGCGGGCACCGTTCTCGGGCTCCTCGGCCCGAATGGCGCGGGCAAGACCACCGCTGTCCGCATCCTCGCCACCCTGCTGAGCCTGGACGGCGGTGAGGCGGCGATCTACGGCTACGACGTGCGCAAGGACGCTTACCAGGTCCGCCAGCTCATCGGACTCACCGGCCAGTACGCGTCCGTCGACGACGGCCTGTCCGGCCGCAATAACCTCGTCATGATCGGCCGCCTGCTGGGCATGTCCCGCCGGGATGCCAAGAGCCGGGCCACGGAGCTCCTCCAGCGGTTCGAGCTGGACGAGGCGGCCGCCCGTCCGGCGAGCACCTACTCCGGCGGCATGCGCCGTCGGCTTGACCTCGCCGCCAGCCTGGTCGGCCGCCCGCGCATCCTGTTCCTGGACGAGCCGACCACCGGTCTGGACCCGCGCAGCCGCAACGAGGTGTGGACAATCGTCCGCGGCCTCACCGCCGAGGGCGTGACGGTGCTGCTGACCACGCAGTACCTCGAGGAGGCGGACCAGCTCGCCCACGACATCACGGTCATCGACCACGGCAAGGTGATCGCGACCGGCACCCCGGACCAGCTGAAGGCGCAGGCGGGCAGCCAGGTGCTGCAGATCACGCCCGCCGATGCTTCCCGCCTGGCCGAGGTAGCGGACTTGCTAGCTAAACGTTCCGAGCTCACGCCCTCACCAACCGACTCGGCCGCCCCTGACGCGGACACACCCGACTCCGGCAGCGTGTCGGTCCGCGTCACCGATCGCACGCTGCTGCCCGCCATCGTGCGCGAGCTCGACGACAAAGGCATCGAGCTGGCCGAATTCTCGCTGCGCAAGCCCAGCCTCGACGAGGTCTTCCTCGAACTCACCGGAGACAAGTGATGACGACTGTCGACTTTCCCGTTCCCGCGCGGCGAATGAACCCGATCATGGGCGTGCGGAATACGTTTACGTTGACCTGGCGCAGCCTCCTCAAGCTGCGGACGAACTACGAGGAAGTGCTCGGCCTGAGCCTGACGCCGGTCATGTACCTGCTGCTGTTCACGTACGTTTTCGGCGGCGCGGTTTCCCATAACGTCCACAATTACCTGCAGTACGAGCTTCCCGGCATCCTGGTGCTGAGCGTTATCTTCTCCACGCTGGGCACTGGCATGGCGCTGAGCCAGGACATCGCGACAGGCGTGTTCGACCGGTTCCGGAGCCTGCCGATCTCCCGGACCGCCCCGCTCGCCGGCGCTGTCTTCGGGGACGTTGCGCGGTACGCGATCTCGGTGGCGATCACGCTCTTCTTCGGGATGCTGCTCGGCTTCCGCATTCAGACGTCGCCGCTGGCCGCGACGGCCGGGTGCCTGCTGGTGCTCCTGTTCGCGGTCGCGATGTGCTGGTTCTCGGCGCTTATCGGCCTCACGGTCAAGAACGCGCGCAGCGTGCAGTGGATCGGGTCGCTGATCTACTTCCCGCTAACGTTCGGCAGCAACATCCTGGTCCAGACGGACACGCTCCCCGGGTGGATGCAGGCGTTCGTCAAGGGCAACCCGGTGACCTTCCTGTCGGACGCCGAGCGCGGCCTCCTTATCGGCGGCCCGGTCGCGACCCCCACGATCCGCTCGCTGCTGTGGGCGCTCGGCATGTTCGTGGTGTTCGCCCCGCTGGCCGTCCGCATCTACCGCCGCCGCGCCTGACGCCACTGATCCAGCAATCTGTTTCCACGGGAACCGATTGCGATGTTAAGCGGGCTCCGGGCCGGCGTCGTGGCTGTTTCATGGGTCGAACCCGCCAAAGCCCCCAGCGGGCGACCATGCTGCAACCATGCAGCCAGATATTTCCCAATATAACCCCCAGAATGGCCGCGCCGGGAGGCCGTCCGGGAGCCGTCCCGCATGATCACGGGTCGTAGACGCCAAATACTGGCAGGTACGACCCATGATCTTCGAAGACGTCGGCTAGGCCCGCCGCGACGGAGACCGGGCTGACCGGAATAACGCCCTATGACGGTAATTCCGGGCGGGCCTGTTTCAAGATCATGGGTCGGTGGGGCCATAGACGCCGGAACGACCCATGATCTTGATGGCGCAGGCCAGTCCTGTGGGTGATCAGGGCGTCTCAGCAAGTATTGGCGATCGCGGATTCGGCGAGGGTCAGGGCGGCGTCGCGGGGGAGTGCCCGACCGGAGGCGTAGGCGGCGTCGAACGCCGGTCCGCCGAGCGCTGCCTTAGCAACCGAGCGTGCAGTTGGAGCGTCGGCGCTGCTTTCGTCGAAGGCGTCGCGGATCGTGTGCGCAGCGCCCAGGAGTTGCGCGGCGACGGCCGCGTTTTCGCCGTCAGCATCGTGCTGCGCGTATGCCGCGACGGCATCGAGGACGGACGCGAGCGGGGGATGCTCGTACCAGCCACCCGCTAGCCGGAGTGATTCGGCGAGCCCGGCGCGGCATTTCGCGGTGTCGCCCCGGGCCAGGGCGATCATCGCGAGCCGGGTCAAGGCGGTGATCTGATAAGGCCGCCACCAGGCAATGGGCTTGGCGCTGAACGTGGCGAGCCCGGCCGCGCAGCATCGTTCGGCTTCCGCCAGATCGCCCGCGCGGTAGGCGACCTCGGCCGACACGACGCCCAGCCAGGTGGCCGCGTCGTCGCCTGAGCTCGTCCCCAGCGCGGTCATGCCCCGGGCGACCCGCGCTATTTCCTCGCGCGCCGTGGCGATATCGCCCGCGCGGGCACGCACGGCGGCCAGCATCCCGTCGAAGTACCACAGGTCCGTCCAGTCGCCGATTTCGGCCCCGACGGCCCGGCCTTCGGTCAGCAAGGCGATCGCCGCCTCGTGATCCGCGCGCAACTCGGCGTACTCCGCGAGGCTCAGGAGGGCGATCGCGATCAGGTACCTGTCGCCCATCGCGCGGAACGCATCGAGGGCGGCGCGACAGTCGGCCTCCGCTTCGTCGAGGCGGCCCAGCCGGGAGTTGAACGAGGCGCCGTAGAACAGTCCGCTCGCGCGCAGCAGGGGGTCCGACGAGGTCTTGTACCGCCGGAACAGGGCGAGGGCTCGTTCTGGATCGCTGTCGTGCAGTGCCAGCATTGGCTCGACGAGCGCGGCGACCGGATGGACGTCGAACCCGCCCGCCGAGCATTCGTCCAGATCGGCGATCGCCGCCGTCATCGCGGGCCGGACCGAGTCCATGTCCCATACCGGCCCGGCGGCCAGGAACGCGGAGATGACCCGTCCCTCGGTAATCCGCTGCGTTCGGGCGAGGCCAGTCACCGGCAGGGCGAGCACCTCGGCGGCGAGAGTGTGTCCTTCGCCGCGACCGCGCTGCACCCAGTAGTAGGCGAGTGCGCGGACGAAGCGGAGCGCCGTCTCCGCGTCCCCGCGTGCGATCGCCCCGCGCAGCGCCGCGAACATATTGTCCTGCTCCGCCGCGAACTCACGGAACCACGGCGCCTGGCCGGCGGTGCGCAGCAGCGGGTCGCCCGTCTCGGCGCGGCTCAGGTAGTAGTCGGCCAGAGCTTCCTGGACGTACGCGTCTTCGCCGGCTTCCGTGAGCCGTTCCAGGCAGTAGGCGCGTACCGTCTCCAGCATCCGGTAACGGGGTGCTGCATCGAGGTCTTCGCTCATGGCGAGGATCGACTTCGCCACGAGCCCGCTGAGCGCGGGCAGGACGGCGCCGCGTGGCAAGTTCTTGGCTTCCGCGGAGACGGTGTCGGCGCACACTGCCTCCGCGATGGCGAGCGTCGCGCCCGCTGGGAAGACAGCGAGGCGCCGGGCGAGCACCTGCTCCGTCTCGGTCAGCAGGTCCCAGCTCCAGTCGACGACGGCCCGCAGGGTCTGATGGCGGGGAAGTGCCGTCCGGCTGCCGCCGGTGAGCAGCGCGAACCGGTCGTCCAGCCGTTCCGCCAGCTGCGGCGGCGTCAGGAAACGCAGCCAGGCGGCCGCGAGCTCGATCGCGAGCGGCATGCCGTCCAGTGCCCGGCAGATCCGCGCGACCGCGCTGGCGTTGGCCGGCGTCACGTCGAACCCGGGCCGAACCGCGAGCGCCCGGTCCCGCATTAGCTCGATCGCCGCCGGATCCGGCAGGGGAGACAAGACCAAGAGCGTCTCGCCGTCGATCCGCAGCGGCTCCCGGCTTGTCGCCATGATCCGCACCTGCGGACAGTCGGTGAGCACCCGTGCGGCCAGCTCGGCCGCCGCCGTGATCACGTGCTCGCAGTTGTCGAGCACCAGCGTCAGCCGCTGTCCGCCCAGGCCGTCGCAGAGCCGGGCGAGGGGGTCAGCCGCTTCCGTGCCCCCGTAGACGAACCGGCGCGGCTTCAGTCCGAGCGCGCCGAGCACCGCTCGCGGCACGTCTCCGGGATCGGTCACCGGCGCCAGTTCCGCGAAGCACGTGGGCACGCCGAGCCGGCCAGCGACTTGCGCGGCCAGGCGGGTCTTGCCGACTCCGCCTGGTCCGGTGAGGGTCACGAGGCGGTCTTCGGCGAGCCTCTTGAGAACTCCGGAGACATCGTCGTCGCGGCCCACGAAGCTCGTCAGCCAAGTGGGCGAGGAGCGGCGCGGCGGAGCAGGGTCCTGTGTTCGTCGCGGGGAATGATCTTGTCGCAAGATCTCCAGGTACGCCTGCTCGAGCGACGGGGCCGGATCGACGCCGAGCCGGTCCGCGAGCAGTTCGCGGGCCTCCTGGTACTCGTCGAGGGCGGACGCCTGGCGCCCGGCGGCGACGAGAGCACGCATGAGGAGAGCGCGGGGACGTTCGGCGAGGGGGTCGGCGGCGGTGAGCGAGCGGAGTTCGGGGATCACATCGGCGCCGAGCAGCAGGTCGGCCTCGATCCGGCCGAGCGTCGCGGTGGCGCGCAATTCTTCGAGGCGGCGCGCGGACGCGAGTGCGAAGGACGCGTCGGCTACGTCCGCCAGGGCGGGGCCGCGCCACAGGCCGAGCGCCTCGCGCAAGAATCGCGCGGCGGTCGCCGGGTCACCGTCGGCCAGGGCCCGCGCACCATCGCGGGCCAGCGTCTCGAATCGGTTGACGTCTACGCTCTCCGGCGGAATCGCCAGCCGGTAGCCGACCGGAGACGAATCGATCGAGGCGACATCGCGCAGTGCGGTACGCAGCCGGGAAACCAGGGATTGCAGGGCATTGGGCGCGTCCGCCGGATGATCGTCGCCGTCGCCCCACAGGCGCTCGATGAGCGAGTACGCGGGGACGACCCGGCCGGCGTCGAGCGCGAGGAGGATTAGCAGGGCACGCACGCGCTGCCCGCCGACCTTCACGGGCCGGCCGGCTGTGTCCTCGGCCCGCAGCGGCCCGAGCAGTCCTATACGCACGACCCCAGTATCGCGGAATATCTCGACTCGCGCTCAGTATGGGCGCGTCAGCCCATCGCCCGGCCCATCGCCCGGCGATGACCGACGCCCACGACCAGCTGAGTCCCTGGTCAGGAGACCGGGGCCGTGGATTCGCGGACGATGAGTTCGGTGGACAGCTCTATGCGGTTGGCGCGCAGGCCCACGTTCTCGATCAGTTCGCCGAGCATCTGCGCGGCCGTGCGGCCCATTTCGTAGAGGGGCTGGCGGATGGTGGTGAGCGGCGGCGATGCCCAGCGCGTGACGGGCAGCTCGTCGAAGCCGACGACCGAAAGGTCTTCCGGCACTCGCAGTCCGCGCTGGCGCGCCGCCTCGTAGACGCCGAATGCCTGCTGGTCACTGCCGGCGAAGATCGCCGTCGGCCGTTTGGGCAGGTCGAGCAGTTCCCCGCCGCGCGTGAAACCGCCTTCGTGCTGGAAGTCCCCGTTCCGCACGAGTTCCGGGTCGTAGGTGATGCCCGCCCGCTCTAGCGCCGAGCGGTACCCGTCGATCCGCGCCCGGCTGCACAGGTAGTCACCGGGACCGGCCACCGCGGCGATGTGCCGGTGCCCCAGGCTGAGCAGGTGCTCCGTGGCGGCGAGACCGCCGGCCCAGTTGGTCGCGCCGACGCTCGGGATGTCCTGCGGTGGCGGGTTGACCGGGTCGATGACCACGAGCGGAATGCCGGCGCTGCGCAGCTGGCCGAGCTGCGCCGCGGTCAGCTCCGACGTCACCAGGATGATGCCATCGGTGTCGTGGCTGGTCAGCGCGCTCGTCCAGCTCGAAGGACGCGCGTCGCCGTGCCGGACCGACGACACCGCGACGCCGGTGGAGTGGACGGCTCCCCATTCCTCGACGCCGCGCAGGATCTCCACCGCCCAGGGGCTGTCCAGGCCGTTGAACACGAGGTCGACCAGGCCGCTGCGACGGTGCCTGCGCAAGCCGCCGCGCGAGTAGTTGTGCGCGCTGAGCAGCCGTTCCACCCGTGCCCGGGTGGCGGGAGCGACATCGGGCCGGCCATTGACGACCTTCGACACGGTGGGCAGCGAGACCCCGGCCTCGGCCGCGATGGACGCGAGCGTGATGCGCCGCTGTTCCCCGTCGTGCGCTTGGCCTTCGGACAATGCGGTGTTATCGGACAATGACCGGACCCTTCCCGCACGGTCTCGAAATTCTTTCGATCACCATACCGTATGGCCACAGGGCGCACGAGTCTCTGGGAGGCGGTGAGTGGGGTGGTTTCTGTCACCAAGACCCCCGCAAGTTGACTCAAGGTCGCACAGGTATCGAAATTTTTCGGAAACCGAAAGAGAACAAGGAGCTTGCGCAGAGCATGTTTCGCGTTCAGGACCTGTGTGGAGAATAAGGAACTGTGTGACGTCGTATCCCGGAGAGGATGAATCCAATGGCGGACAAGTACGTGCCCACGCGTGAGGACCGTTTCTCGTTTGGTATCTGGACGGTGGGGTGGCAGGGGACGGATGTGTTCGGTGGTCCGGTGCGGCCGGCGATGGCGGCGGACCGGGCGGTGCGGAAGCTGGCGGAGCTGGGCGCGTACGGGGTGAATTTCCATGACAACGACGTGTTCGGGTTCGGGGACCCGGCGGCGGTGCGGGACGCGAAGGTGGGGGCGTTCCGGAAGGCGCTGGAGGAGACGGGGGTGGTGGTGACGACGGCGACGACGAACCTGTTCGGGCATCCGGTGTTCAAGGACGGGGCGTTCACCGCGAATGAGCGGGAGGTCCGCCGGTTCGCGCTGGCGAAGGTGATGGCGAACCTGGACCTGGCGGCGGAGCTGGGGGCGGGGACGTACGTGTTCTGGGGCGGGCGGGAGGGGGCGGAGTCCGGGGCGGCGAAGGACATCCGGGCGGCGCTGGACCGGTACGCGGAGGGCCTGAACGTGCTGTGCCAGTACGTGCGGGAGCGGGGGTACCCGATCCGGTTCGCGATCGAGCCGAAGCCGAACGAGCCGCGGGGGGACATCCTGCTGCCGACGGTGGGTCACGCGCTGGCGTTCATCGGCGGGCTGGAGGACCCGGAGATGGTGGGGGTGAACCCGGAGGTGGGGCACGAGGAGATGGCGGGGGTGAATTACGCGCACGGGATCGCGCAGGCGCTGTGGCACGGCAAGCTGTTCCATATTGACCTCAACGGGCAGCACGGGCCGCGGTATGACCAGGACCTGCGGTTCGGGGCGGGCAACGCGCGGGGCGCGTTCTGGCTGGTGGACACGCTGCTGGCCGGGGGGTACGCGGGGCCGGTGCACTTCGACTTCAAGCCGCCGCGGACCGAGGACGATGAGGGGGTGTGGGCGTCGGCGGCGGCGTGCATGCGGAACTACCTGATCCTGCGGGACAAGGCGCGGGCGTTCCGGGCCGATCCCGACGTGCGGGAGGCCCTGGAGGCGTCCCGGGCGGCGGAGCTGGCCGAGCCGACCCTGGCGGCCGGGGAGACCTGGCGCGACGTCCGCGGCGCGGCGGTCGACGCCGACGCCCTCGGCGCCCGCGGGATGGGCTACGAGCGGCTGGACCAGCTCGCCCTGGAACACCTGTACGGCATCCGCTAACCCGCAACCACCCCACCCAGCCCGAACCTCGCCCCACCCCCGGGGTCAACACGGGTAGTTCGGGGCAGTGCGGGTAGTTCGCGGCAGTGCGGGTAGTTCGGGGCGATATCCGCCGCGAACTACCCGCGCTATTTCATGAGTGCCGCCGACAGCAGGTGGTGGTGCAGCCGGCCTACATGACGTCGAGTTCGAGGCCGCAGTCTTGGACGTAGGCGCGGCCCGAGTCGTCGACGCCGGCGCTGAACGTTTCGTCGCCCGCGATCAGCCCGTCCACGTGCAGTCGGAGGCCGGCGCCGCCGATGCGCACGCCCGGGGGCCTGACCGTGACCGTCCCGCCGGGCACATCGGCGTCGAGTCCCAGCAGAGCCTGCACGATCGCCCCGGACGCGGCCGCGGACCAGGCCTGCGGTCGGCAGGACGCCGGATACGGCGTGGGCCAGGGTGCCCGGGAGCGTGCCTCGCCGGAATAGAGTTCCGGCAGCCGCCAGCCGAAGGCGCTGGCCGCCGCGAGCAGCCCGTCCGCGAGCGGCGCGGCCAGCCGCGCGTGGCCGCTGCGGGCCAGTCCCCGGATGACGATGGCGGTGTCGTGGCTCCACACGGAGCCGCAGTGGTAGCTCAGCGGGTTGTATCCGCCGCTGCGGTCCGACATCGTGCGCAGGCCGAACCCGGAGTCCATGTCCGCGGTCGCCAGCTGTTCGGCCACAACGGTCTCCTCGGCGGGTGACAGCAAGCCGGTGCCCAGGAGATGACCGATGTTGCTGGTCAGCGAGTCGACCGGGCGTTTGTCCGCGTCTAGTGCGAGCGCTGGGTAGCGTCCCGCGTGGCCGGTGACCCAGAAGGCCGCACGGAACGCGTCGGCGAGCCGCGCGGCCCACTCCCGCCACCGCCCCGACTCGCCCGTCCCCGACTCGCCCGTCCCTGACTCGCCCGTCCCGAACGCATCCAGCAGGTCGGCCGCGCGCAGCGCCGCCTCGTGTGCGTAGCCCTGAACCTCGCAGAGCGCGACCGGCGCCGTGGCGATCGTCCCGTCGGCGAACCGGACGGAGTCGCCGGAGTCCTTCCAGCCCTGGTTGGACAGGCCGTGACCGCTCTCGTCGACATATTCCAGGAGGCCGTCGCCGTCGGAGTCGCCGAAGTCCCGCATCCACTCCAGTGCCGCGCGGAGGTTCGGCAGCAGCGCGGCCACCTCCGCGGCGGGCATGCCCCAGCGCCACGCGTCGTGCAGGAGGCAGATCCACAGCGGCGTGGCGTCGATCGTGCCGTAGTAGATGCCGTTCCGGCGCAGCTCGTGCGGGATCTTGCCGGGTGCTTCCGCTGTCTCCTTGTCGACGCGGCGTCCCTGGAAGGCGGCCAGCGCGCGCAGCGTCCCGGCGGCCAGCCGCCAGCCGAACGGCAGCAGGAGCCGCGCCGCCCAGATGCTGTCCCGGCCGAACAGCGTGAAGTACCACGGGGCGCCGGCGGCCAGGAATACATCTCCCGGCGCTTGCGGCACGGCCATACGGAGTGCGTCGATGTCGGCGAGCGACTGGGCGAGGAGGCCCGGCAGCCGGGGATCGTCGGCGCTCGCGCGAGCCTTGGCGCCCGCGGACCTGCCAGCGGACCCGCCCGCGGACCCGTTGGCGGACGTGCCGCCGGACGCGTCCGCGGGCGCGGCGACGACGACCGCCGACGGGTCAGTGACCGACAGCCGCCAGGTGATCTCGCACGTGTCACGGCCCGTCAGCCGCACCGGCCAGCGCAAGGTCGCGCGCCCGGCCCCCGCCCGGATATCCGCGCCAGCGTCGGCCGGCAGTTCGACGGTCGCGCCGGGCGCGGACAAGACCGCGCGCAGCGAGCCCTTTTCCCAGGACAGGCCGGTGCCAGCGCGGTGCGGGGCCACCGGCGGGCCATCGGCCCGGGCGCTCTTGATCTCCGTCAGTTCGGCGAGGTCGGCCGCCATCGTCAGCGTCAGCGAGGCATCGACACCGACGTCCGCGAAGGAGATCACGCGGATGGACTCCCGTATCTCGCCCGGCGTGACGGTACGTTCGCGCTCTACCCGCACCGTCGGGTCGACGATGTCGTCGTTTCCCAGTGCCCTCGGCACCGAGACGAACCGGGCCCGCGCGCCGTCGAGGAGCCCGCCGCTGATCGGCGTCGGCTCGACGCCGTCGACTTCGAGCACTGCCTGCGACAGCACTCGCACATCGGCGTGCAGTACGCCCTGCGCCCCCTCGGGGCGGATCTGCCCTCCATGGTCACTGAGCGCCACGGTTGGCGCGCTGAGTACGGTCACGAGTTCATGCAGCCACGGCTGGTCAAGTGCCGACATCCACTCCGTCCCGGTCCGATCATCGGTAAGTGCTTGACATCGAGACGATAGTGTAGCAATGATTTTAACGATCAAATTGCACGTTCATATTTAACGATCAAAGTAGATCGGCACATGCCAGGACCATCGACCAACTCAGGTTCATCGAGCAAGCCAGCTCGGGGCGCGAGCGAGCGGCCGACGCTCGCGTCGGTCGCCAAGGCGGCGGATGTCTCGCACCAGACCGTCTCCAACGTGCTCAACGCACCGCACCTGGTGCGCGAGGAGACCCGCCGCCGCGTGGAAGCGGTGATCGCGTCGACTGGCTACCGGCCGCTGAAGGCCGCGCAGACGCTGCGTACCCGGCGATCCCACCTGATCGCCGTGATCATCCCCGCGCCGCGCCCTGGACGTGATGAGCTGAACAACGCGTTCCTGCACGCGGTAACCAAGCGGGCGCAGGGCTCCGGGTACCGGGTCCTGCTGTTCACGGCGGCCGGCGACACCGAGGAAATACGCGCCTACAGCGAACTGCTCGACGACTACACGCTGGACGCGTTCGTGCTGACCGGCACGCACGCAGGCGACAAGCGGCCGTCCTGGCTGCGGCGGCGGCACGTGCCGTTCGTGACGTTCGGCAGGCCGTGGGGCGGGCCGGAAAACCACCCCTGGGTCGACGTGGACGGCGCCAGCGGGGAGCGGGCCGCGACGGCTCACCTCATCGCGGCCGGCCACCGGCGCATCGCCTTCCTCGGCTGGCCGGAGGGCTCCGGCGTCGGCGACGACCGCTGCTCCGGCTGGGAATCCGCCTGCCGGGAGGCCGGGCTGCCCACCGAGGACCTGCGGCTGCAGATGAACGACGAGACGGGCGAGGGACGCGCCGCCTGCGGGACCCTGCTTGACAGCGACGATCCGCCCACGGCCTTCGTCTGCGTGAGCGACACGATCGCGCTCGGCGCGTGGAACCAGGTCACGGCGCGCGGGCTCGTACCGGGCCAGGACGCCGCGATCACCGGCTTCGACAACACCACGGCGGCCGCGGCCGTCGGACTGACCAGCGTCGCCCAGCCCGTCGACGAGGTCGCCGACGCCTGCATCGGCACGCTGGATGAACTACTCAAGACCTCCCAGCGCGGCAAGCGGACGACAGGGGCGCGGCGACACCTGCTCCTGGAGCCGCGCCTTGTCCGACGCGAATCGGCCTGACGCCAGAACCCCGACAAAACCCCGGCAAAACCCCGAAAGGAAAGAACGATGAAGGGAAGCAGACGACTCACCGCGGCGGCGATCGCCGTCAGCGTGGTGGCGCTCACCGCGGCCTGCTCTTCCAGCGGCGGCTTCGGCTCCCCGTCGAGCACCGGCTCCGCGGCCGCCGCGACCAAGCCGAACAGCAAGCCGCTGACGCTCATGTTCGGCTCGAGCGGCCCGGCGGAGACGAAGGCGGTGGACGCGGCCGCCGCCGCGTTCACCAAGAAGAGCGGGATCAAGGTCCAGGTGATCCCCGCGTCCGACCTCCAGCAGCAGGTCGCCCAGGGCTTCGCGGGCAACCAGCCGCCGGACGTCTTCTACCTCGACACGCTCACGTTCCAGAACTACGCGAAGGACGGCGTCCTCGACCCCTACGCGCCGACGCTGCCCAACGCCTCGAACTTCAGCCCGGACCTCAGGGACTCGTTCAGCTACAAGGGCAAGTTCATCTGCGCGCCCAAGGACGCCTCGACGCTCGCGCTCTACATCAACACCAAGGACTGGCAGCAGGCCGGCCTCGGGGCGCCGCCGGCCAACTGGAGCCAGCTCGAGGCCGACGCGAAGAAGCTGACTACCGCCGGCCGGACCGGTCTCGTCATCGACCAGAACGAGGCCGGGATCGACGAGTTCCTGTACCAGAACGGCGGCACGGTGCAGAACAGCGCCGGAAACGTGGCGCTGGACAGCCCGCAGAACGTCCAGGCGCTCACCTTCCTGAAGTCCATGCTCACCAGCGGCATCATGAAGTTCCCGTCCCAGCTCAATGCCGGGTTCAGCGGCCAGGCGTTCGGCGAGAACAAGGCCGCGATGGACGTCATCGGCAACTGGGAGAACGGCACGCTGCAGACGGACTACCCGAACGTCAAGTTCAAGGTGGTCCCACTGCCCGCCGGCCCGACGGGAATCCACGCCACGCTCTCCTTCACCAACTGCTGGGGCGTGCCCAAGCAGTCGCAGAACCTCGGCGGGGCCCTGGAGTTCGTGAAGTTCCTGACCACGCCGCAGCAGGAGATGACGTTCGCCAAGGCGTTCGGCGTTATCCCGTCGCTGGAAGCGGCCCAGGCACAGTACGTGCAGGCCTACCCGCAGTACGCGGTCTTCGTGCAGGAGCTGAAGTACGCGCACCCTGACATCGCGATAGCCGGCGCGACACAGGCGGAGGACGCCTATAACTCCGCGCTCGAGCAGCTGGCGAGCACGAGCCCGGCCACGATCTTGAAGACCGCACAGCAGAACCTGCAGGCGGTCGTCAACTCGGACAAGTGAGGCTGCCGCTGGGGCGCCGGTCTCTCCGGCGCGGAGAGGCGACGGCGGGCTGGCTGATGACCGCGCCGGTTATCGTGCTGCTCCTGGTGTTCCTGGTCGCGCCGATCGTGATGGCGGCCTGGGTCAGCCTGAGCAACTGGAACGGCATCGGCAGCCCGTTCGCCAGCGACGTGAGTTCTGTCGGGCTGAAGAACTACCAGGCGCTGCTGACCGATCCCGGCCTCCCGCAGCAGCAGCTGGGCGAGAGCCTGCGCAACAACCTGTACTACGTCATCTTCGTCGTGCCGGTGCAGACCGCGCTCGCGCTCGGCCTGGCGCTCGCGGTGAGCAGGAAGCGCCTAAGCGGGCGGGGTTTCTTCCGCACGGCTTACTACTTCCCGTCCATCACGAGCTCGGTCGCTGTGTCCGTCATCTTTCTGTACATCTTTGGCAGCACGGGCGTGGTGAACGCGATCATCAGCTCGCTCGGCGCGCATGGCCCGAACTGGTTCGACGACCCGTCCGGCGTGCTGCAGCTCTTGTACAGCGGGCTCGGCGTGACCCAGGCCCCGGCCGCGCTGGCGAACCACGGCTTCCTCGGGCTGCCCTGGTGGCAGTGGCTCGCCGGGCCGAGCGTCGCGATGATCGCCCTCATCGTGCTGGCCATCTGGACTACGTCGGGGACGTTCATGCTGATCTTCCTGCCGGCCATCTACGCGATCCCGGCCGAGCTTGAGGAGGCGGCGATAATGGACGGCGCGAACACGTGGCAGCGCTTCTGGCGAGTCACCTTCCCGATGCTCAAGCCCGCCCTGTTCCTGGTGCTCACGCTCGGCCTGATCGGCACCTGGCAGGTGTTCGACCAGGTGTACCTGATTAGCCAGGGCAACCCCGCGGGTACCACCCTCACGCCGGCGTACCTGTCGTACCTGACGTCGTTCGGCAACCAGCAGTGGGGACAGGGCGCCGCGATCGCGTTCATCCTGTTCGCGATCATCGTCGTGTTCACGGTCCTGCAGCGGCTCGTACTCAAGGACCGGGGCGCGACGGCGGGAGACAGGGCATGAACCGGCGGATGCGGAAGCTGGCCAAGCGGGCGCTGCTCTACCTGGTGCTCGCCATCTTCGCGGTGATCTATATCTATCCGTTCCTGCTGAGCATCGGCACGGCGTTCAAGACCGACCCGGACGCCATGGCGCAGCCGCTGAACCCGATCCCGTCGCACTGGGTGCTGACGGCCTTCAGCGAGCTGGAACAGCAGGACTTCCTGCGCTGGCTCGCGAACTCAATGATCGTCGCCGTCTTCGTGACGGCGGGGCGCCTGCTGTTCGACTCGATGGCGGGATACGCCCTGGCCCGCCTCCGGTTCCGGGGCCGGGGCGCGGTTTTCTCGGCGATCATCGCGGTCATGGCCGTGCCGAGCGTCGTGCTGCTGATCCCGAAGTTCCTCGTACTCAAGCAGCTCGACATCTACAACAGCTACCCGGGCCTGATCATCCCGCTCATGACCGACGCCGCCGGGGTGTTCATCATGCGGCAGTTCTTCCTGTCCGTGCACCCCAGCATCGAGGAGGCGGCGAAGATCGACGGGGCAGGCGTCTTCCGCATCTACTGGTCGGTCGTGCTGCCAATGGCGCGGCCCGCCCTGATGACCCTGACGATCTTGTCGTTCCAGGGCTCGTGGAACGACTTCTCCGACATCCTCGTCGCGCACCAGTCGCCGTCGCTCGACACGCTGACCACCGGGGTGGGCCGGCTAGTGAGTGGCCAGCTTGGCGCCGCGACTCAGTATCCGCTGGAACTCGCGGCCGCCATGGCGATGACCATACCGGTGGCGATCGTGTTCTTCGTGTTCCAGAAATACATCATGCGGGGCGGTGGCGGCGCGGTTAAGGAATGACGGGACCGGTCACCGTCACGGGCGATCGTCTCGGATAATGTCGCAGGATGCGCACAGCGAGGCTGCACGGGACCGCCGACCTGCGGGTCACTGACGAGCCCGTGCCGGAGACCGGCGCGGACGAAGCGCTGGTGCGGGTGACCGCGGTCGGGATCTGCGGCTCTGACCTGCACTGGTACACCGACGGGGCGATCGGCGACGCGCGTCTCGCCCGGCCGATCGTGCCCGGCCACGAGGGCGCGGGCGTGATCGCGGAGGGGCCGCGGCGCGGCGAGCGGGTCGCGATCGACCCCGCGATCCCGTGCGAGCACTGCCGCGCCTGCCGCGACGGCTACCGGAACCTCTGCTACAACATCGTCTTCTCCGGGCACGGCGACACCGACGGGATGATGCGCGAGTTCATGCCCTGGCCGGCGCACCTGCTGCACCCGCTGCCGGACGCGGTATCCGACGCGGGCGGCGCCATGCTCGAGCCCCTCGGCGTCGCGCTGTGGGCGCTGGACCTCGGGCACGTGCCGTTCGGCGGTTCGGTCGCGGTGGTTGGCGGCGGGCCGATCGGGCTGCTGCTGATCCAGCTGCTCCGCGCGGCCGGCGTCCGGCATGTGCTGGCGGTCGAGCCGCTGGCCCACCGCCGGGAGGCGGCGGCGAAGTGGGGCGCGGACCAGGTGGTCACCCCCGATACCGATATTTCGGGGTACGGGGGCGACGTTGCCTTCGAACTGGCCGGGAATGACGACGCGGTTCGTCTCGCCTTCGAGTCGGTGCGGCCCGGCGGGCGCATCGTGCTGGCCGGCATCCCGGATTCGGACACGACGACGTTCCGTGCCTCGCTGGCACGGCGCAAGGGGCTGACCATCGCCATGGTGCGCCGGATGAACGAGGTCTACCCGCGCGCGATCGACCTGGCGGCACGCGGCGTGGTGGCGCTTGACCCGCTGGTGTCGTCAACGGTCCCGCTGGCCGACGCGCCCGGCGCGTTCGAGACGGCGGAGCGCCGGACCGGCCTCAAGGTGATCATCGCGCCGTAGGCGCTTACCGCTGCCAGGCGGCCGCGTCGTCGCGCAGCACGGCGTACTGCTCGCGGATCCGCGGCTGTGGCTGCGCCTCGTACGTCTGCGACGAAGCCGTGGCCCACTCAGGCAGCTCCGCTCCCGGGCCAGACAATGCCCACGCCGCCTGCCGGGCGGCGCCGAGTGCCACGTACTCGGCTGGTTCCGGCACCGTCACCGGCACCCCGAAGATCGCGGGCGCCAGCGCGCGTATCGCCGCCGACCTGGCCCCGCCGCCGATGAGCACCACGCGCCGCGGCGTGGTCCCCGTCACCGCCATCACATGATCGATGGCGTCGGCCAGCGAGCACAGCACGGCCTCGACGGCCGCGCGCGCGAGATTCTCCGGCGTCGCGTTCGAGGTGGTGAGGCCCCGCAGCACGCCGTTGGCGTCCGGCCGGTTCGGCGTGCGCTCGCCGTCCAGGTAGGGGAGCAGCGTCAGGCCGCCCGCGCCCGGCGCGGCCTTCAGCGCCAGGTCCGACAGGCCGGCGGGATCGGTGCCGAGCATGCGCGCGGTCACGACGAGGACCCGGGCCGCGTTGACGGTCGCGACCAGCGGCAGGAACCGCCCGGTCGCGTCGGCGAACCCCGCCACCGAGCCGGTGACGTCGGCCGCGGGCCGCGGGGTCACCGCGTACGCCGTCCCCGACGTGCCGATCGATACGGCCATGTCGCCCTCGCGGAGCCCCAGGCCCAGCGCCGCCCCCATGTTGTCCCCGGTGCCGGGCGCGATCGCGGCACCCCAGTGAGTTCGCCCCACGATCTCCGACGGGGCGGCCACGCGTGGCAGGCGGACGGCATGGCCCAGCGCTCGTTGAACGAAATCAGGGAGCCAGGAACCGGAGGCCGGGTCGAAGTATCCGGTGCCAGAGGCATCGCCCCGGTCGGTGGTGGGCTCGTGATCGGCGACCGGTCCGCCGGCGAGCCGCCAGGTCAGCCAGTCGTGGGGGAGCAGGACGCGATCGACGCCCGCCGCGTTGGACGGCTCGTTCTCGGCCAGCCAGCGCAGTTTCGTGACCGTGAACGACATCGTGGGGACGCTGCCGGTGCGCGTGGCCCACTCCCGCGCCCCGCCGAACTCGTCGACGAGCCGTGCCGCCTGGGGCGCGGACTTCACGTCGTTCCACAGCATGGCCGGGCGGATGACCTCGCCCACCTCGTCGACCACGACCATCCCGTGCTGCTGGGCCGCGACCGCGACCGCGTCCGCCTGCTCGAGCAGGTCGCGGCCCGCGCTCTGGAGCGCGTCCCACCAGTGCCGCGGATGGCATTCGGTCCCGTCCGGGTGCGGCGCGGACGCCTCACCGACGACGGCGCCGTCTTCGGCCCGGCACAGGAGGACCTTGGTGGACTGGGTGGAGGAGTCGATTCCCGCGACGAGCGAATTCACGCAGGTGACATTAGCCCAACCGCCACGCCGTAGACCAGATCCCCGAAACTTCTTTCGGCCGGATACCGCCGCGCTTACCGGTGGTCGGGGCTCCCCGGGCTCTTCGGGACAAGGGATCCGCGTACTAGTCTGTCCGCATGGCACCTAAGGAATTTCGGTTCGGCGTGCAAGGAACTCCCCAGAACGGGGATCAATGGCTTGCCACCGCCCGGAAGGCCGAGGAACTCGGGTATTCGACGCTGCTCATGGCCGACGGGATGCAGTTGCCGTCGTCATTGCCGTCGCTGGCGCTGGCGGCGGGCGCGACCACGACACTGCACGTCGGCACGTTCGTGCTGGCAAGCACGTTGCGCGCGCCCCGGCTCGCGGCCTGGGACGCGCACACGCTGTCGCTGCTGACCGGCGGGCGTTTCGAGTTCGGGATCGGAACGGGCTTGCCGGCTGTCGCGAAACAGGCCGCGCAACTGCTCGGCCAGCCGGAAACGACACCAGCGCAACGCCTGCGGCTGGCCGGGCAGACGATTGACGAACTGCGTGCGCTCGACGGCGATCGGCATACCCCGGTCCTGATGGCCGCCGGGGGCCCGAAGGCCCGGGCGATGGCCGCGGCCAAGGCGGATATCGTCACGCTGGCCGCCGGCGCCCTGGCCAGCCGCGAGGACGTCGCCCGACTGGTCGCCGAAGTGCGCACGGCGGCCGGGGACCGGGCCGGCGGCATCGAATTCGCCTCGCCGGTCTTCGTCGTCGGCGATGAGGCGCCGCCCTGGATGGCCCAGTTCCTCCAGGCCGACATGGCCACGCTGATCGCGCACGACTCGCTGATGATCCTCCGCGGTACCCCGCAGGAGATCGCGGAGGAACTGGAGCGACGCCGCGACAGCCTCGGCATCTCCTACGTGACGGTAAACGCGGTCTTCATGGAGGAACTCGCGCCGGTCGTGGAACTGCTCGCCGGACGGTGAGCGGGAGGTTTCTCTTAGTGTCCGCCGAAAGGGGCCTCCGGCGACGCGCAGACCGTTCGCGGTCAGCCATCTCCGGGCTGCCTGGCGATGAGCCGTGACCAGATCGGGCCTGTTGCGTTATCGAGGGCCGTGGCCATTGGCCGGATATGTCAGCTTATGTCTGACGGTTGCCTGGCTCCGGATACGCTCGGCTAGCGTCAGTTTCAAGATCGCGGGTCGTTGCTACCAAATATCGGCACGTCTGGCTCTGGTACACATAACGTGAAAAAAACGACGGACGTCTCTCGCTGTCACCTCATATAACACGTGAGTAACTGTGGCCACAGAGTTCGCGCTCCGGGATTGGTGCGGATGCGCCATCGCACCAGCTCTATTGGATCTCGTGCGCCATCGAGCCGGAGCCCGGCTCGCGACACGGCCGTGACCATCACGGAGCGGCCATGTCCGCGTCGGAGTACACCGCCACGGTGCGAAGGCCGAGCGGCCGATACCCGCCAATTTCTGTCGGGTGACAGATATGTAACGGAACCGCTAGTAGGTAACGGGGAGATGCCGTCACCACCGTTCGTCATGAGAAGGCGTTCTATCCGTGACGAACGGTGGTGACTGGGGTCAGGCGAAGATCTCCGGGCGCGCCGCGGCGAGCTTGATCAGACCGCCCGCCTCGAGCATGCTCACCAGGAACGGGTCGGCGGCGGGGGCGGTGGCGCGCGCGCCGGTGGTCAGGTTCTCCAGGACGCCCGCGGTCAGGTCCACGCGCAGCCGGTCGCCCTCCCGCACCAGGTCGCCAACGGAGGACAGCTCCAGAGCGGGCAGCCCGACCTCGAAGCAGTTGCGGTAGAAGGTCCGGGCGAACGTCTGCGCGACCACGCAGCCGATGCCGGTGGCCTTCAGGGCCTTGGTCGCGATCGCCCGCCCGGACGACTGCCCGAAGTGCTTGCCCGCGACCACGATGTCGCCCGGCTGAACACCAAGCGGGAATTCGGGGTTCAGGTCCTCGAGCACGTGCTTGACGATCTCGGACATGGGCTCGAACACGTACTTGGACTTGACCAGGCGGTCGGTGGGGATGTTGTCGCCGAACTTCCAGCAGCGTCCCTCGAAGATCATGCCGCCACCTCTCGCGGATGGGTGATTTCCCGTGGGTCGGTGATCGTGCCGGTCACGGCGGAGGCCGCCACGGTGGTCGCCGACGCCAGGTACATCTCGGCGTCAGGGCTGCCGTTCCGGCCGGGGAAGTTCCGCGCGTGGGTGGAGATCATGACCTCGCCGGGCGCGAGCGCACCCATGTTGTAGGCCTGGTTCGAGCCGGTGCTGGGCGGGAACCAGGTCGCGCCGGCCTCGTGGAGCGCGAGCACCAGGCCGGCCCGGTCGGCCTCGGCGAACACCTCGCGGCTGGACGGCACGATGTTGAACCGCACGTCGGGGTGGACGCGCCGGCCGTCCAGTACGCGCGCCGCCGCGGCGATGTCCTCGAAGCGGCCGCCGCCGTGCCCGCCGAGTTCGGCCCACCGCACGGGCTTCCCGGCGATCGACCGAGCCGAGTGCACGTTGCCGACCGTCGGCGGGGCCGCGACCTGCGGGGTGAGCTCGCCGATGTCGAAGCGCAGCAGCTGCTCGGCTTCCAGGCCGTCGCTGCGTGCCAGCCGTTCGGTGGTCCCGCCGGGCAGGGTGCGCACGAAGGCCTCGGTGACCTCGTCGGGCTCGACGTAGGCGCATTTGGCGCCGAGGTCGACGCAGAGCAGAGGGAACAGCCAGCGGTCCCAGAAGGGCAGTTCCTTGACGTAGGGGCCGGCGAACTCGAGGGCCTTGTAGTTGAGCTCGCCCTCGCCGATCTCGGCGGCGAGCCAGAGGGCGACGTCGCGCGCGGTCGTGCCGGGCGGCGGCGTGCCGGTGACCTCGATGCGCGTGGTCGTGGGCACCTTGAACCAGGCCTTGCCGTGGGGGAGCACGGTCCCGGCGTGCGAGTCGTTGCCGAGGGCGACGCCGAGGGCGCCGAGCGCGCCGTGAACGGGGGTGTGGCTGTCGGAGCCGACGACGATCATGCCCGGCTGGATGAAGCCGCGCCGGACGGCGGCGTGGTGCAGGTTGCCGTTGCCGCAGTCGAGCAGGTTGATGCCGTGCTTGCGGGCCCACGCGCGGTTGGTCTCGAGGACGACGGCCTGCTGCTCGGTGGGCGGGGAGAAGTGGTGGTCGAACACCATGACCACGCGGTCGGGGTAGCGGACGGGCTTGCTGACCTCGCGGTCGTAGACCTGGCCGGTGAGGTAGCCGGAGAGGTCGTGCATGAGCAGGCGGTCCACATCGGCGACGACGATCTCGCCGGGCTCGACGGACTGGCGGCCGCTGGCCCGGGCGAGGATCTTCTCGGCCATGTTCACGCTGTGCCTCCTGTCGTTCCTGTTACCGCCGCGATCTCGGGATTCTCAGCCATCACGTCCCTGGGATTCGTGATGACTCCGCGGATCGCGGACGCGGCGGCGGTCGCGGGGCTCCCGAGGAAGATCTCGGACTCGTAGCTGCCCATGCGCCCGCGGAAGTTCCGGTTGGCGGTGGACAGGGTCCGCTCGCCGTCGGCCATCACGCCGCCGTTGCCCGCGCAGGCGCCGCAGCCGGGGTTCGTGATCAGCGCGCCGGCCTGGACGAGGGTGGTGAGCACGCCGGTCTCGGCCGCCTTGGACATGACCGCCGCCGAGGCGGGCGTGACGATGAGCCGGACGTGGCTGGCGACGTGCCGCCCGGCGAGCACGCCGGCCGCGATCTCCAGGTCATCGTATTTAGCGTTCGCGCAGGAGCCGATGAACACCTGGTCGAGCCGGGTGCCAGCCACGTCGTCGACCGGGACCACGTTGTCCACCGTGTGCGGCACCGACACCTGCGGCGCGAGCGCGGCGCCGTCGACCTCGATCCGCTGCCGGTAGGTCGCGTCGGCGTCGGGCAGCAGCACCTCGTAGCCGTCGTGCGGTACGCCCGCCTCGTCCAGGTACCGGACGGTCGCCTCGTCCGGCTGGACGTAGGCGTTCTTGGCGCCCATCTCCATGGCCAGGTTGCAGAACGTCATCCGCTCCGAGACCGAGAGCGTTCGCGTGTAGGAGCCGCCGAACTCGGCGGAGCAGTACGTGAGGCCGTCGGCGCCGAGGTCACCGATCAGCTTGAGCATCACGTCCTTGGGATACGTGCCCGCGGGCAGCGGGCCGCTGATCTCGACACGGACGGATTCGGGGACCTTCGCCCACAGCTTGCCGGTCACCCAGGCCGCGGTGATCTCGCTGAACCCGACGCCGGTGCCGAACGCCCCGAGCGCGCCGTAGATCGTCGAGTGCGAGTCGGTCCCGATGACGAACTGGCCGGGACGGATGAGCCCGTTCTCCATGAGGACGATGTGCGCGATGCCGGCGTTGACGTCCCAGAAGTTCTTGATGCCCATCCGCTGCGCGAACTCGCGGCAGAGCTTGTGGTCCGCCGCGTTCTTCGCGGTGACCGCGGGCGCGATGTGGTCCATCACCATCGCGATCCGGTCCTTGTCGCACAGCTCCGTGATGCCCATCTTCTCCAGCGTCCGGATGCACCGCCAGCTCGCAGTGTGGCTCATGTAGACGTCCGGGTAGACGTCGACGATCTGGCCGGGCTGGACGTCGGGGACGCCGGAGGCGCGCTCGATGGCTTTCTGCGCGAATGTCTTGCCCGTGGTGGCTGCCACTGTCACGCGTAGCTCCGCATCAGGTGAGGGATGAGGCCGCCGTCGGCGAGGATGCCGCGCAGCGCCTCGGGGTAGGGCGGGAAGCCGAATTGGCCCGCCGGGGTGGTCACGGTCCCGGTGTCGATGTCCACCTGGACGTCGTCGCCGTCTTTGACGGTCGCGACCGCGTCCGGGCACTCGATGGCGATCAGGCCGGTGTTGATCGCGTTGCGGAAGAACACCCGGGCGAACGACACCGCGACGACCGCCTGGACGCCAGCCCCAGTCAGTGCGGACGCGGCCTGCTCGCGGGCGCTGCCGCAGCCGAAGTTCCGGCCCGCGACCACGACCCTGGCCTGCCGGAGCCGTTGCTGCACCTGCTCGCCGAGCGGCTCGAAGGCGTGCTCCGCCAGCTCGGCCGGGTCGATCGAGACGAGGTAGCGGCCGGGGATGATGACGTCGGTGTCGATGTTGTCGCCGAACAGGATGGCGGTGCCGCCCTTGTTTTCGCTGGCGGGACTCATGGGCTCGTCTCCTCAAGCAGCCAGTCGGTGGGGACTTCATGGCCGAGGCCGCGGGCGGCCGCGAGCTCAAGGACCCGCGCGCCGACGGCCGCGAACTGGATGCCCATCCCCGTGTTGTTCGCGAACACCGTGATGTCGTCGTGGCCGGCCCGGCCCGGCGCGGTGCCGAGCAGCAGCTCGCCGAGCTCCCTGATGTCGTCGAACGTGAGCCGTCCCCGGTGCACCGGGCCGAGGATGTCGTCCTGCTTGTCGTGGTGGACCTGCTCGCGGGAGAACACGATGATCCGGTCGGCGCGGTCGAAGGTCGTGTCGTCGAGCTCGCGGCGGGTGGCCGTGCCGTCCGGCGACGTGATCGCGGTGACGTGCGTTCCCGGCTCTAGCCAGGCGCCGTCGAAGCAGGCGTCCATGGCGGCGGTCGCGCAGGTCACGACCTGGCAGCCGGCGACCGCGTCCCGCCGGTTGTCGACCGCGACGATCTTCCGGCCGGTCTTCACCGACCAGGTCCGGGCGAAGTCCTCGCGATGCCCGGCGGTGGGGCTGTAGACCCGGACCTCCTCGATCTCCGGGCGGACGAGCAGCAGGCACTCCAGGTGGGCCTGCGCCTGCCAGCCCGAGCCGAACATCCCGGCGACGCGGACGTCGGGGTTCGCCAGTTCCCTGATGCCGAGCGCGGACGTCGCGCCGACCCGCAGCTTCTGGATGAAGCTGTCGTGGATGATCGCGAGCGGCTCGAGCGTGGTCATCGAGTACAGGGTGACCAGCCCGACGTACTTGCCGCCCGGCGCGGCCGGGATCAGGCGGCGCCGCTTGTCGCCGCTCGGCAGCGTCTCAACGCCGGCCAGGTCGGACGTGATCCGCAGCGCCCACACGCCGCTGCCGGTCGAGCCGCCCTCCTGCGACTTGAACCGGAACCGGAAGCCCGGGTACCGCTCGTCCTCGACCGGGAAGTAGGTGTGGTTGCGCGGCCGGTTGGCGCCCTTGCCCGCCGACAGCTCCTTGTAGGCCGGCTCGAGCGCGGCCATGCACTCCTGCGCCGTGAGCACCTGCTCGACGTCGGCGTTGGACAGCACTCTCATCGCGCCGCCTCCAGATCGGGTTCGGTCAGGGACTCGGCGCCGTCGGCGGTGACGGCGACCGTGTCGGCCACCTGGGCGTGCCGTCCGTCGGGGAAGGTCGCGTCGACGGTGATGACCACAGCGGCCCCCGACGTGATGGATAGGCCTGGCGGGTAGCTGGCGTACTCGCCGCCGGTGGCCATGTCGGCCTGATGGGTCCAGCGGACCCGCGCGGTGGCGCCGGCGGGCAGCTCGCCGAGCGCGGGGCCGGCCGCCTCGGCCAGCGCGGCCGCGGTGGCGCCGGGCCGGGCCGCGCCGATGGCGGCGGCGAGGGCACGCTCGAGGACGGCGGGCCAGGCGGCCGCCCCGGTGTCCGTCAGCCGGCTCGCGTGTACCCACAGGGCGCGGTACTGGCCGGTGACCTCCAACGACGTGACGCCGTCGGGCGCGTCCCCGGCGCGGGCGAAGACGTCCAGGAAACCCTGGCCGCGCAGCCCGCGCTCGACGGCGGCGATCCGCGCGTTCGGCGTCAGGCCGTCGGCGGCGGCCCCGTCCGCGGTGGTGCGGCCGAGCGCGCCGGCCAGCAGGCCGCCGGCCTGCCGCAGCAGTGCCAGCTCGGGCCCGGACGGGGCGAGCCGCGCCTGCCTGGCCAGGTCGCCGGTGTCGCGGACGTCGTGCCCCGCGAGCGCCTGGCGGATCTCGCCGGCCACCGAGGCGGGCCACAGCTCGGCGTCGATGAGGCCGACGGTGGCGGACGTGTCGCCGTCGAGGTACTTGGCCGCGAGATCGCCGAACTTGCGGCCGCTGTGGATGTCGGCGACGGTGGAGACCTGACGCATCCAGCCGAAGACCCGCGGCGACAGCTTGGTGAGGAACGCGGGGTCGCCGGCCGCGGGGACGGCCAGGATGCCCTCGTTCCAGTAGATGCACAGGTTGGTCAGGTAGGCGATGTCGTCGCTGCGGGAAACGTCGCCGTAGATGAGGGCGACGTCGATGCCGGCGTCCTTGAGCTGGCGCTGGAGCCGGGCGACGCGGTCTTCGCGCTCGGCGTCGGGGATCTCGGCGGGGTCGAGCTTGACCAGGCCTCGTTTCATCAGATGACTCCCTCGAAGAGCTTGCGCTCGGTACTGATGAGGATCTCGGCGCCGTCCGGTGTCACCCGGACGGGGTCGCCGAGCACGTGGTAGCCCGCGATCGGGGTGTAAGTATTGGGGTGGATGATGAAGACCGCGTTCTCCGGCAGCACGGTCTCGTTGCCCTCGATGATGGGGGTCTCGTCGAGGTGGAGGCCGTGCCCGTGACCGCGGACGCGCGTGTAGTTGCTCGTGCAGTACTCGCCGTAGCCGCGGGCGCGGAACACGTCGTTCTGGGCCTTGGCGACGTCGTGGGCCGTGACGCCGGGGCGGACGGCGGCGACGCCCGCGTTGACGGCGTCGTTGAACAGGTCGAAGGAGCGCTTCTGGGCGTCGCTGGCCTGGCCGACCGTGGCGGACCGGCAGATCTGCAGCCAGTACCCGTCGAGCTGCGGCGTGAGTTCGGTGCGGACCATGTCGCCCGCCTCCAGGACACGCGGCGACGGGGCGGTCATGCCGCGGACCTCGTCCTTGCCGGAGGCGATCAGCATGAAGTTGTCCTCGGCGCCGTGGGCCTTGATGGCCTCCTCGACCGCGGCGACGATCGCGTACTCGGGCAGGCCGGGCTCGAGGACGTCGACGAACGCCTGCCAGCCGGCGCCGACCGCCGCGTCGACCCGGCGCATGCGGTCGATCTCCCAGTCGCTCTTGACCAGCCGGATGTCGTCCATCAGCCTGGTCGCGGACACGATCTCGGCGGCGGGCAGCGCCGCCACGATCGCGTCGTCGAAGAACCGGGGAAGCAGCTCGTAGTGGGCGATCCCGAGGCGGCCGGGGCGCATGTCGGCGAGGCGGCCGGTGAGGGCCCGCGGGGCGCGGGCGTCCAGCTCCTGGACGTCACCGGCCCAGCCGCGGCGCTTGATGCCGTGCAGGTCGGCCGCCCTGGTGCTGAAGGCGGTGACGTCGCCCGTCGTCGTGATCAGCGCGAACGTGGCCGTACCGCCGGCCGGGGCGTCGGTGAAGTAGCGGACGTTCTCCCGCCGCCAGGCCGGGGCGAACGCGAGCAGGGCGTCGAGTCCGTCCGCCGCCATCGCCGCCCGTACCCTGCGCAGGCGCAGGTCCCGTTCGGCGATGCTCGCCGGGTTGGTGGTTGTCATCATCCCTCGCTAATCGTGTCGGTGACGGATGTAGCCGCGGTCGCGCCGGTCGTGCTGGTGGCGGCGGCCGGGGGCCCGGTCGTGGCGTGTCGGCCGGTGAGGCCGGCGGTGATCTGCTCGACGGTCTTGCCCCGCGTCTCGACGGTGAACAGCCCGGCCAGGCCCGCGATGAACGAGATCACGGCGAACAGCACGAAGAACGCGTACGTGGAGGCGTGCATCGCGAGGATGTAGCCGATGATGGTCGGGATGATCAGCCCGCCGGCCTTCTGCCAGGCGGCGTTCCAGCCGAGGCCGGTGGCGCGGATCGTGGTGGGGTAGAGCTCGGCCGAGTAGGCGAACAAAGTGCTGCCCGCGACGCCGCTGCCGAAGAACGTCGCCAGCGAGCCGAGGATGACGATGTCGACCGTCCCGGACACCGCGCCCCACAGCAGGCAGAACACGCCGCTGATGAGGAACGAGGGGGCGAGCACCCAGCGTCGGCCCAGCTTGTTGATGGTCTGGCTGGCCACGATGCTGCCCGCCACGCCGACCGCGCTGATGATGGCCGTGTAGGTGAAGCTGCGCAGCAGGCCGGTGCCCTGGTGCTCGAGCACGGTCGGCAGCCAGGTGCCGAGCCCGTAGAGGAACGCGCCCGCGCACAGCGCCATGAGCCAGATCGCCAGCGTGTAGATCAGGTACGTGGGACGCAGTAGGTCCCAGACGGCCCCGGCGGTTCCTTGTGTTTGTGGTTCGGGGACCTGTGGCCCGGTCAGTGCGGGTTCGGGGAGTGCGCTGTTTCCGGGGACCGCGGGCGCCAGCCGGTCGACGACCAGGGCCGCCTCGGCGTCGCGGCCGCGCATGAGCAGGTACCGGACGGACTCGGGCACGACGACGGCGACCGCGATCGCGGCCAGCACGGGGATGGTGCCGATGATGAACATGCCGCGCCAGGTCATCGCGGGGACGACCCAGGTGGCGATACCCGCCGCGACCGGCAGGCCGACCAGCCAGCCCGCGGTGGCGAGCGCGACCATCGGGCCGCGGTGCTTGGCGGGCGCGAACTCGGCGATGTACGGCAGCACGATCGCGATCTCCGCGCCGAGGCCGATCCCCTGGCACACCCGGGCGGCGAGCAGGACGGGGTAGCTGCCCGCGAACACGGCGACGAGCGAGAACGCGGCGAAGATGAAGATGCTGCCCGCGAGCGGGTACTTGCGGCCGAGCCGGTCCGACACAATGCCGGCGATAGCGGCGCCGCCCAGCATTCCGGCGAACAGGGCGGTGCTAAACCAGCCAGCCTCACCGCTGCCAATATGAAATGTCTTGGATGCGCCGGGGATTACGACCCCGGTCACGTTGATAAGATAGCCGTCGAAGAAATGTCCGGCGAGTAGCACGAAATAGATAAGTGCGTGCCCTGAGGTAAACGCCGAGTTATCCAGTCTTCGGATCAGCCCGCTGGGATTCACGCTTGGCTTCCCGCGGGGGGTTTGGGTGCCGGTCACGATTGGATGCCACCTCCCTGTGGCTCAGTCCAGGTGCAGCCCCGTATGGCGGTCACGGCCGCCGGCCCGCCGGTGTGGCGGTTACGAGTCGTCGAGATCTCCCTGCAGGTCGGCATACAGCTGATACACCACCGGCATCAGGTGCTCCTGCAGGTCCGCCGGGACGTCGGCGGTCAGGCTGTCGGTGAATTTGCGCAGCGCACGGCTGCCCGCCGCCCGCACTTCCTGTCCCTGGCTGGTCAGCGCCAGGTGCATCGTGCGGCGGCTGTGCTCGGCCGTGCCGCGGGTCAGCAGGCCCAGCTGCACGAGCTTGTCGACGCTCTGCGACATGGTCGAAGGGTTGCGGTGAGCGAGTTTGCACAGCGCGGTCAGCGATGTATAGCCGCTGTCCACTCTGGACAAGATGCGGTACTGCCGAATCGTGAGCGGCGGGTCGAGTGACGCGAGAAGTTCTGTCTGCAAGCGCGTTATGCGACCCCCGAGCGCGAGCAGGACTTCACCAAGAGTGCCGTTTCCCTCGGTGTTGTCAACGGCGTTTTCGCCATCTTCTTCAGTCACTTCGGCCTACTAACGTTTCGGTGCCCGAACTATTAATTTCGACGATCGTACCTCGCGGTACGGCGATGCGGAAGAGGGCAATCAAAAATAACGGCGCGGCGCACTGGGCGCCGCGCCGCGGAGGGGCCGGATGTCGTTATTCGCTGGCGGGCATGTACCGCTCGAACCAGTCGAGCACGCGGGCCAGGAAGTCGATCACGGCCGGGTAGGACCGGACGCCGTGGCCCTCCTGCGGGTAGAGCACCAGCGCCGAGGGCACGCCGTGCGCGCGCAGCGCGTGGTGGAACTCCACGGCCTGACCGGGCGGGGTGCAGTTGTCCAGGAGGCCGGCGACGTTCAGGCACGGGGTACGGACCTTGCTGGCGTGCAGGACCGGGCTGCGCGTGTGCGCGCCGGAACCGGGCTGCTCCGGATCCGCGTCCAGGTACTTCAGTCCCCAGCCCGCGATGTTGCTGGTGAACGTCTGGCTGTACCAGTCGGTGACTGGGGACGCGGGGACGGCCGCGGCGAACCGGGTGTCTTGCCCGACCAGCCAGGATGACATGAATCCGCCGTAGCTGCCGCCGATGAGCCCGATCCGGGCGGGATCGGCGAGACCGCGCTGCACCAGGGCGTCGATGCCGGACAGGTAGTCGTAGGTGTCCGCGCCGCCCATGTCGCCGATTACCCGGGCGGCGAATTCCTGGCCGCGGCCCGTGCTGCCGCGGGGATTGGGATTGAGCACCATGTAGCCGCGCGACACCAGCAGCGGCACCCAGGACGCGCGCATCGCCCACTGGTCGCGGAACGCGTGGATCGGGCCGCCGTGGATGTTCACGATCAGCGGGAACGGTCCGTCCCCGTCCGGGCGGCACAAGATTCCCTCGATCTCCAGGCCGTCGGGCGCGGTCCAGGAGATCGCCTCGGCGCGGCCGGCCACCGACCCCAGGTAGTCGGTGCCCGGATGGGCGATGGAGGCCAGCACCGCGTCGCCGTCGCGGCCGCACAGGGCCAGCTGCTGCGGCAGTTCGTAGCTTTCCTGGATGGTCAGCACGCGGCCGTCCGCGGTGAACGCGCCGTCCGGGTAGAACGTGGAGCCGCCGCACGCCACGGCGGTGGCGAACAGTTCCGTGGTCGTGCCGGCCCGTGTGTCGATAACGGCCGCGACCGACTCGAGGTGGCGGATGCCGAGGTAGCCGAGACGGCCGGCGTCCAGCCATTCCAGCCGGGTGACATCCGTGCCCGCGGTGTCGACCGGGCGGACGTCACCCGACGCGGTGTCGATGAGCAGCAGGTCCCCGGCCACCAGCCAGCGGTCGCTGCACACGGCCTGGACGACCGAGGCGTACTGGCCGTCCGGTGAGCCGGTGGGCAGGCCAAGCTGGACATCGCTGGTCAGCAGCGTCCGCGTAGCGCCGCTACCGACGTCGATGTAGGTGAGCGCGGCGCCGTACCAGTCGTCCTCGCCCGGCCCGTCCGAGGTGACCGCCACGATGGCGTCCGGCCCGCACCAGCCGGCTTCCCAGCAGTTGAGCCCCTCGGGCGAGACGCGGCGCGGCTCGCCGTCGTCCACCGTGTACACCCAGAGGCTGCGCCATTCGCTCGCCGACGTGTCGCTGTAGTCGGTCTGCGGGAACCAGGCCGGGACATCGTCGGACCCACCCGAGTTGTGGCCGGAACCCTGACCGCCGGACATGTCCGCGCCCAGCCCGGCCACGCCCAGCAGCAGCTGGCGGCCGTCGGGCGACCAGTAGGCGTACTCGATCGTGCCGGGCACCTCGGGCACGGGCGTGGCCTCGCCGAACCGGCTGCCGAGCAGGTGCAGTTGGAACACCCCGGTCTGGGCCCGGTCGGCGAGGAAGGCCAGCGTCGTGCCGTCCGGTGCGAACCTGGGCCAGCGAGCCGAGCCGCTCCGTGACGACAGACGGCGCAGCTTGCCGTTTTCCGCGGTGAAGACCGCGGTGTGCGGCTTCCCGGTCAGCTCGTCGAGGATCTCCGCCGTCACGGCCACCCGGCTGCCGTCCGGCGTGATATGCGGTTCTTTCAGCGCCGAAGGCCGGCCGAACGCCGGCTCGTGCAGCGACCGAAGGTGCTTCTCGACCGCCTGGTACGGCTGTGTGCCGCGCATATCTTTCATGGGAACCGGACCTTCTTCCTCGAGGGTGCGCACCGATGGTATTACGGCGGGCACCCGGTACTCTCGCCGCCGTTCCGCGCGCTCGCTATCGTGATATAACGAGTCATTACTTGACTTGCGGAACGGAGCCGAGATGCCGATCGCCGAGATCACCAGAGACGAGACCAGCGAGCGAGCCGGACTGCTGCGCGTGGATTCCTACCACGTTGAGCTGGACCTCACGGGCGGACCGGAGGCGTTCCGGTCGGCGTCGGTGATCAGGTTTGGCTGTGCCCGGCCGGGAGCGGCCACCTACGCGGACCTGATCGCCGAGACGGTGCACGAGATCACGCTGAACGGCACGGCGATCGACCCGGCGACCGCGTACGCGGACGGGCGGATCGCGCTGCCGGCGCTGGCCGCGCGGAACGAGCTCCGGGTGGTCGCCGACTGCGCGTACACCGACAGCGGGGGAATGCAGCGCACGGAGGACCTGACCGACGGGCGCGTCTACCTCTACACGCACTTCGAGCCGGCCGACGCGCGTCGCGTCTTCGCGAACTTCGAGCAGCCGGACCTGAAGGCGGAGTTCACTTTTCACGTCACGGTCCCGGAGCGGTGGACGGTGCTCTCCAGCCAGCCGGCGCCCGAGCCGGAGCGGGTCGAGGGACGGCCCGGCGTGGCGCTCTGGCGCTTCCCGGCCACGCCGCGGATCTCCACGTACCTGACCGTGCTCGCGGCGGGGGAGTACCACCTGGTCCGCGAGACGCACACGACGCCGTCCGGCCAGGTGATCCCGCTCGGGCTGGCCTGTCGACAGTCGATGCGTGCCTACCTCGAGCCGGACGACATGTTCACGATCACCCGGCAGGGACTGGACTACTTCACGGGGCTGTTCGGCGGTCCCTATCCGTTCGCCAAGTACGACCAGGTCTTCGTGGCCGACAGCGGCGGCGCGATGGAGAACGTCGGCTGCGTCACGATCACCGAGCTGCTGATGTTCCGGTCCAAGGTGACCGAGGCCATGTACGAGATGCGGGCGATGGTGGTCCTGCACGAGATGGCGCACATGTGGTTCGGTGACCTGGTCACCATGAAGTGGTGGGACGACCTGTGGCTGAACGAGTCGTTCGCCGAGATGAGCGGATTCCAGGCCGCCGCCGAGGCGACCAGGTTCACCGGTTCCTGGACGACGTTCTGCGGCGGCATCAAGGCGTCTGGCTACCACGCCGACCAGCAGCCGTCGACCCACCCCATCGCGGCCGACGTGCCGACGCTCAGCCAGGCGCAGGCGAACTTCGACCAGATCAGCTACGCCAAGGGCGCCTCGGTGCTCAAGGCGCTCGTCTCCTACCTGGGCCGTGATGCCTTCTTCGCCGGGATCCGGGCCTACTTCGCCACGCACGGCGGGGGCAACGCGACGCTCGCCGACCTGCTCAGCGCGCTGGAGGCTAGCTCCGGCCGCGGCCTGGCGGAGTGGTCGAAGGCGTGGCTGGAGACGGCCGGGCCGAACACGCTGCGGCCGGAGTTCACGGTCGGCGACGACGGCGCCTTCACCAGCTTCACGGTGCGGCAGGAGGCGCCGCCCAGGTACCCAGCGCTGCGGCCGCACCACATCGCGATCGGGCTGTACGAGCGGGCCGGAGACGGCGCGCTGGTGCGGACCCGGCAGGTGCGGGCCGACCTGGCGGGCGCGCGGACCGAGGTGCCAGGGCTTATCGGCCAGCAGCGGCCGGACCTGATCCTGCTGAACGACGACGACCTTGACTACGCGATCATCCGGTTCGACCAGCGGTCGCTGGCCACCCTGATCGAGTCGATCGGCCGGTTCCGCGACGGCCTGGCCAGGACCGTCTGCTGGACCGCCGTGCTCGGCATGGCCGCGCAGGCCGAGCTGTCGATGCCCGCGTTCGCGGCGATACTCGTCGCGGGCATGGGCTCGGAGTCGTCGGTGTCGGTCCTGCGCGAGCTGGACGAACACGCGGCCGCGTCGCTCGGCACGGCGGCCGACCCGGCCTGGATCGGCGAGGGCAAGCGGGAACTGGCGGCCGAGGCCATCCGGCTGCTGCGCGCGGCGGCGCCCGGCAGCGACCATCAGCTGGCCTGGGCACAGATGCTCGGCTGGACCGCGACCGCGCCGGACCAGCTCGACCTGCTGGCGGGGCTGCTCGACGGCAGCGAGACGGTCGAGGGGCTGGCCGTCGACACGGAGCTGCGCTGGCGGCTACTGCAGCGCCTGACCACGATGGGCCGGGCCGGGGACGCGCGGATCGACGCCGAACTGGCGCGCGACCACACGAACGCGGGACAGCGCCGCGCCGCGGCCTGCCGCGCGTCCGTACCGGACGCCGACCACAAGGCGGCGGCGTGGCAGGCGCTGATGGAGGGCGGCCTCGGGCTCGAGGAAGCTATCATGCTCGTCCAGGGCTTCAACCAGATGGAGCACGCTGACCTGCTGGCCGGCTTCACCGAGAAGTACTTCGCCCAGCTGCCGGAGATCTGGGCGCAGTACGACGGGATGCTGCGGATGGCGCTGGGAAAACTGCTGTTCCCCTACACGGCGGCCGCGCCGGAGCTGCTCGAGCGCGTGGACGCGTACCTTGCCACGCCCGGCATCGACCCGGCGCTGGCCCGCGTGGTGATCGAGGGCCGCGATGTCGTCGACAAGGCTCTGCGTTCCCGCGCGCTGCCCGACTACGCCCAGCTCCGGTTCGGCGGCTAGAGCTCGCGCACGACGATGTCCAGCGCCGTCGGGGCCTGCGGCCCGCGGCCCGCGGGGCCCGGTTCGACCGTGTAGCCGAGCGCGCGGATCAGGCCGGCGAACTCGTCGGGCTTGCGCGGCCGCTCGCCCGATTCCAGGAGCGCCCGGGCCAGCCGTCCCTTCGTCGCCTTGTTGAAGTGCGAGACCACGGCGCGCTTGATGACGCCGCCGGTCTCGCGCTCGTGCAGCACCCGGACGGTGACCGCGTTGGCGCCGGGCGTCCACAGGTTCGCGTACGCGCCCGACCGCAGGTCCACCACCAGCCGGTCGCCGACGCACTTACTCAGCGGATCGCGCAGCGCCTTCCGCCAGGCCGCCGATACCGTGCCGGCCGACGGCAGCTTCACCCCCGCGGAGCAGCGGTAGTGCGGGATCCGGTCACCGGGCCGGACTACTCCCCACAGGCCCGAGAAGATCAGCACGTCGTCGGTGGCGACACCGTTCCGGTGCAGGCCGGGCAGGTCGAGCGCGTCGTACAGCACGCCGGTGTACACCTCGGCCGCCGGCCCCGCCGGTGCCGTGCGAAGTTCCCGGTTATGCGCCAGTTCACCGGCCTGGCCCTCGCTCAGGCCCAGCGTCTCCAGCGCGGCCGCCTTCCGGCCGCGGGACAGCCGGACCAGCGCCGTGAGCAGCCGGGCGCGCGCCGACTCCAGCTCAGGCAGCGCGAGGGAGTTCAGCTCGACCGGGCCGGTCCCGGCGGGGAAGGCCTTCGTCTCCGAGGGCGGAATGAAGATAAGCATCCTGGATCCGTACCTTAGCCGGAAGCCGGCGGCACGGTGCCCGGGTGCTCAGCGACAGCCACGGCAGGATCGCACGATCCTGCGGCCCTGACCGCCAGTGCTGTGCGATAAGGCGTTATCTGCGCGGTTTCATCCTGTGTGGTTACGCCGCGGCGTCCCCCGCCCTGCTTGGGGATGAGAAGCGGCGCGGTGCCCCTGTACTTGAGGATGACATCTGCATGTACTCACGCGGCGCCGTCTTCGGCGTGGATACCGTGCCGACATGGTTATAGATCAGGCGATGGACCGGACAAGTGAGCGGCCTGCCAGGGCACTCGCCGTGTCGACGGCCGGACTGACTAAACGCTTCGGCGAGCGGACGGTTGTCGACAATGTGGCGCTGGCGATTCCCGCGGGGTCAGTCTGCGGCTTCGTCGGGCCGAACGGGGCCGGCAAGACCACGACGATCCGGATGCTGCTTGGCTTGATCCGCCCGACTTCGGGGAGCGGGACGATCCTCGGCGGGAGCCTCACTGAGCCCGCGTCCTACTTGCACAAGGTCGGCGCGCTCATCGAGTCACCCGCGTTCTACCCGCAGCTGAGCGGAAGGGAGAACCTGAAGGCGCTCGCCCGTCTCGGGCGGATTCCGCTGACCGCGGTCGATCCGGTTCTTGAGCGCTCGGGCCTATTGGCCAGGGCGGGGGACCGGTACCGGTCGTACTCGCTGGGGATGAAGCAGCGGCTGGGCATCGCGGCGGCCATGCTCGCCGGTCCCGAGCTGCTGATCCTCGACGAGCCGACCAACGGTCTCGACCCGGCGGGCATCGTCGAGATGCGAGGCCTCATTGAGTCGTTCGCCAACGACGGGATCACGGTGCTCGTATCGAGCCACCTGATCTCGGAGATCGAGCAGATCTGCGACTACGTGGTGATGATCAGGGCAGGCCGGCTGGTCCACCAGGGTAGCGTGGCCGAGCTGCGGGCCACGCAGCAAGCGCAGTTCCTGGTCGCGCCGGAGCACGACGCTGATCGCGACCTGCTGGCCGGAATCCTGCGCCAGTCTGGCTGCACGGTGACGCCGGAGAAGGCCGATGGCGTGCTGCTCGTCGAGGCGCCGGGCGCCGACGCGGCGGCCTTGAACCGGCTCGCCGCGCAGAACGGGATTATTCTCCGCCAGCTCACGGCGCGCACGCGCAGCCTTGAGCGGGCGTTCTTCACGCTGACCGGGACGAAATCGGCCGATGTACCCCCCGGCCAGGAGATGGGAGCTATCCGATGATCTGGGCGGCGTTCACCAGTGAGTGGACCAAGCTGAAGCGCAGGACACTGTTGCTGTCGACCTTCCTCGGGCTGGCCGCGGCGGCGTCGCTGTTCGTGATCCTGATGTTCTCCCAGGCCTCGGCGAACGGCGGGATCGTCACGCTGCACCAGCTCGCTCGGCCGAACGGCCTGGTGATCGGTGTGGCGCGGGCCTCGATGCTGCTTGGCGTCGTGGCGTTCGGCATAGCGGCCTCGCAGATGGCGAGCGAGTACAGCCTCGGCACGCTGCGGCAGTTGCTCGTGCGCCAGCCGCGCCGTGCCCAGCTGCTCGCCGGCAAGATGCTCGGCGTGGTCACCTTCCTGGTGCTCGCGCTGTGCTTCGCCGGGATTGTCGCCTTCATCGTCGCGCTCGCGGCCGCGCACAGCCGCGGCGTCTCCACGAGCGCGTGGTTCACCAGCACCGGGCTCGGCGACCTGTTCCGCGAACTCGGCGACCTCGCGCTCGCCACCGTCGCCTACAGCGTGCTCGGGCTAGTGATAGGCCTGTTCGTCCGGTCCGCGGTGTTCGCGGTCATCATCGGCTTCGCCTGGCTGATCGCCGTCGAGAACATCATCACCCGCATCGTGCCCAGCGTTCAGGAGTGGCTGCCGGGCGCCTCGATCACGGCGGTGGCCTCCGGCGGAGTCGAGGGCGTGGGCTACCAGCACGGGATGATCCTCAGCGTCGTCTACGTCGTCGTCGCGATCGTGGCCGCGATGGCGGTCTTCCTCCGCAGCGACGTGACCGCTTAGCGGCCGGGCCGCCCCGGTCCGCTTGGCGTCCTGCCCGAGCGGACCGGGATTCCCGCTGAGCTCGCGCCTGAGCTCGCGCACCCGGTAACTGGCGAGCGTCACGAGCGCGGCCACGACAATCGCCCCGATCACGTACCCCGCGACTGACAATTCACCGGCGATCCGGCTCCAGGCCGAGCCCGCGCCATAGCCGATGCCGGAGACGGCCGCCACGTAGACCACGGTGCCGATCAGGCTGAGAATCCCGAACCGCAGGGCAGGTACCTCACCGAATCCGGCGGCCAGCGAGGTAAACGAGCGCACCAGCGGCATCGCCCGCCCGACCGGGATGGCCCAGACGGCGCGGCTGGTCAGGAACCGCTCAGCCCGGCCGATGTCCGCCCGGGTGAAGAGCAGGAAACGGCCCAGCCTCTCGATCACCGGCCGCCCCGCCAGCCGCCCCGCCGAATAGGAAACGTAGGAGCCGGCCAGCTCGGCCAGGGTGCCGATGATGATGACCAGCCCGAGGTTCAGGTGCCCCTGGTAGGCGAGCACTCCCGCGAACCCGAAGATGGCCTCCGATGAGATCGGGATGCAGCAGGCCTCCAGGAAGGCGAACAAGATCAGCGCCGCGTAGCCGACGTGGATGAGAAAACCCTGCACGGCTGCTCCTTGTTCGGGTGGCGGTACGTAAAGTTAGGCCGCTTCGCCCATGCCGGGAAACCTCCCAGAGGACGAAATCCGCTGCCCTCGTCTCATCCTCAAGGCGGACACCGAGCGCGGGTACGCTGCCGTTAAGCGACGACTAGGGACGCGCGTTGAGCACATCGACTGAGTTCACCGGGGTGCGGCGGACCGAGCTCCAGCCACCCGACGAGATCGCCCGCGGGCTGTTCGGCCGGGGCATGCGGCTGACGCTGAGATACCGGGTCGCGGCCGACGCGCTCGCGGCCGCGGTGCTGCTTGCCCTGTCTACTGTGTGGCTGGCCGGGTCCCCGTTCGCCAGGTTGGACACGGCGCTCATCCAGGCCGCCCTCGTGGCCGTACTCGCGGTCCGCCGCGTCTGGCCAGCCGCGGTCTTCCTGGCGGCGTCCGCGATCGCGTTCGGCCAGTGGCTGCTGAACGTGCCACTGCTCGGGGACGCGGCGCTGCTGGTCGCGCTCTACACGGTGGCCGTCCACCAGTCCCGGAACCGCGCGCTGGCCGCCGCCGTGCTGCTTGAGGTCGGCGTGGTCATGGCGGCGGTCAGGTGGGAGCCGGCCGGGACGCTGCCGCGCTCGCTGCTCTTCCTGACCGCGACCGTGGTGGCCGCGCTGTGCACCGGGCTGACGGTGGCGTCGGGGCGGAGGTACCTGGCCTGGATGGACGAGCGGGCCCGGCGACTGGAAATCGAGCGCGACCAGCAGGCGGTGATCGCGGCGGCGGCGGAGCGCACGCGGATCGCGCGGGAACTGCACGACATCGTCTCGCACAGCCTGTCGGTCGTCATCACGCTGGCCGACGCGGCCGCCATCGTTGGTCGCGCCGACCCGGACCGCGGCGCGGACGCGATGACCGAGGTGTCGGAGGTAGGCCGCAGCGCACTGTCGGACATGCGGGCGATGTTCGGGCTGCTGCGGGACAGTGAGCCCGTGCCGGGACTGGAGCCGCAGCCTGGCGTGGCACAGCTCGGCGCGCTGGCCGAACGGATTCGTGCCACCGGGCTGGCCGTGGACCTCGCCGTCGAGGGCACGCCGTTCCCGCTCGGCGCCGCCGCCGAGGTGACCGTGTACCGCATCGTCCAGGAGGCGCTGACGAACACGATCCGGCACGCCGGGGCCAGCCGCGCATCGGTCACGATCGGCTATGACGCACCGCGGGTGCGTGTGCGCGTCAGCGACAACGGGACGGCAGTTCCGGCCTCCGCTCCCGGGGCTGTTGCCGGCGGTAATCCCGGCGCTGTTGCCGGCACTGGGGACGACCCCGGGACCGGGAGCCAGGGCCACGGCATCGACGGGATGCGGGAGCGAGCGGCGATGCACGGGGGCACCGTGACGGCCGGCCCGGCGCCGGGCGGCGGCTGGTCGGTCACGGCGAACCTGCACGGCGGAGCGGCTAGGGGCCAGGCGGCCGGGGACGCGGCATGATCTCGGTGCTGCTGGCGGATGACCAGCCGCTGCTGCGCCGCGGCTTCCGCATGATCCTGGAGGCGGAGGAGGGCCTCGCGGTCGTGGGGGAGGCCGGCGACGGCGCCGAGGCAATCGATCTCGCCCGCCGCTGCAAGCCCGACGTCGTGCTGATGGACATCCGGATGCCGGGTACCGACGGGATCGAGGCAACCCGGCGGATCACGGCCGATCAGCCTGACGTGCGCGTGCTCGTCCTCACCACCTTCGACATCGACGAGTACGCCTTCGGCGCGCTGCGGGCGGGCGCCAGCGGCTTCCTGCTGAAGGACGTGCGCCCGGCCGAGCTGGTCGCCGCCGTCCGCACGGTCGCCGCCGGCGACGCGGTGGTCTCGCCCCGGGTCACGCGCCGCCTCCTTGAGGAATACGCGCAGGTGCTCCCGGTCTCCGGGACGTCGCAAGACATTCGCTACCCCCAGCTCGCGGCGCTGACCGAGCGCGAGCGCGAGGTGCTGGCGACGGTGGCGCAAGGGCTCTCCAACACGGAGATCGCCGCCTCGCTGCACGTCTCCGAGACCACCGTGAAGTCGCATATCGGCCGGATCCTGGCCAAGCTCGGGCTGCGGGACCGCGTGCAGATCGTGGTCCTGGCCTACGAATCCGGGCTAGTGCGACCCGGACTGCCTGGCCGGACGCGGACCACGCACTCCGCCGTACCGGAGAGCTAGACGCTCGACGGCCGGACACTCTTTACCCTGCGGCGTGACGGTGGACTTGCCCGCGCAGCCCGCGGATGGTGCAGCCGATTCCGCATCTGTCGGAGACGCCCGGGCGGATCCGTCACCTCGGCCCGGCCCTCGGCGCGCACACCGACGAGATACTGGGCGGCCTGCTGGGCCTGGACGACGAGACGCTCTCCGCGTTTCGGGCCGATGGCGTTATTTAATGATTGGTCCCGGAGCCTCTGGCGTGATCAGCCGTCACCGGAGAGACGTTCAAGAGTGCACCCGGTAGGGTTCGGACCTACGCACCCGGCTCCGGAGGCCGGTGCTCTATCCCCTGAGCTACGGGGGCTCAAAGGCGACTCCGAAAGGCTACCAGCCCTGAGTCGGCGTTTGTGCCATGTCGATTGCCGTAGGCACGGGGCGCCTAAACACGATAGCCTCGCCCGGGTGACGCAAGGTTTGGGACGGGTGCTCGTCGTCGACGACGACGAGGTGATCCGGCAGCTTATCGCCGTGAACCTTACCCTTGAAGGGTTTGACGTCGCTACGGCGGTCGACGGGCAGGACTGCCTGGACAAGGTCCAGGCGATCGCGCCCGACGTGATCACGCTGGATGTCATGATGCCGCGCCTGGACGGGTGGGAGACCGCGGTTCAGTTGCGGAGAAGCCCCGATACGGCGCACATCAAGGTGGTGCTGATCACGGCCCGCGCGCAGGAAGACGATGTGGCGCGCGGCACGAACGTCGGAGCGGACGCTTATCTCACGAAGCCGTTCGACCCGGGCGAGATGATCCGCGTGGTGCGCGAACTGGCGGGCGTCGCGCTGGCCTAGGGCCACGCAACGCCGTGAACCCAAGTCGGCGCGCGCTGCTCTGGGGGATATATATCGAAATTTCTACCGGGGAGCCGTCCGCGGTTTTGGCTCAGATACGCCATCGACGCGAACCTATTGGTCCGGGTGCGCCAACGAGCCAGGTGGTCGGCGGGGCAGGCGGCGGCGGAGCAGGCGTCGGCGGGGCAACCGGCGGCGGGGCAGCCCGGCGGCGGGCAATTGGGGCTTCGGGGCGGGGCGCGTAGCCTGGGCGCGTGATCACCCTGGACCTGCGGCACGCGATCGCGCGCGCGATCACCGAAGGGGGATACGGGGACGCCGTCGATCCGGGGCTGCGACCGGGCGGGCGCCCGGGGGAGTACGCGTCGAGCGTCGCGTTCGCACTCACGCGGGGGAGCGCCGGAAGCGCCGTGCCATTCGAGGTCGCGCGCGAGTTGGCCGCGCGCCTGGCCGGACGCTACGAGTGGATCGCCGACATAAGGGCCACCGGCCCCGGATACCTCACCATTTCCGTCACGTCGCAGGCGATCGTCAGTCTGGCCGACCGGATCGCGTCGGCTGGGCCGGACTGCGTCCGGAGTGACGCGCTCGCCGGCCGCGTGTTTCCCGCGCCGGATCTCGCGCCGGGCCTCGCTCGAGGCGCCACCTCCCGGGAATCCGCGGGCTCCTGGCAATCTGCCGCGTCCTGGTCCGAAGCGCGGACTCGCCTGGCCGCGCGGCTGACCAGCCGGCTAGCGGTCGCCGCCGGAGCCACGGTCGCCGCCGGAGCCACGGGGCGCGGGGAGGCGAGGGAGAGGATAGAAAGCAGTCGCGGGGATCGTGATGGGGAAAGGGGGTCGGAAGTGGCGGCGGCCGTTGCGTTCGCGGGGGCCGATGCGGTGCTGTTTTCGCTTGCCTGCGCCACTCCCGGACGGCCGGTCACAATAGACCCGCGGAATATCGCTCGCCATCACCAGGACAACCCCGCTTATGCTGTGAGGTACGCGCACGCCCGCGCCGCGTCCGGGGTGCGCTGGGCAGCCGCGCTCGGCACAGGGGAAGCGGGCCCGCAGCGGCCGCCCGCCGACCCGGGGGAGCTGACGCTGCTCGACGCGCTGTCCTGGCTGCCCGAAAGGGTGGCCATCGCGGCGCGCCGCGGACGGCCGGACGAGTTCGCCCGGTTCGCGCACCAGGTGGCTGAGCTCACCCTCGCCACCGTGACTATTCCCACAAGCGGCCACGCTCCGGGGGGTGACAGACTGGCCATTGCCAAGGCGGCGTGCGCCGGCCTTGCTGCCAGCCTGGGACTGCTCGGGGTCAGTGCCCCTGACCGCTTGTAACCAACGACAACCGGAGAAGATCACCGCCATGAGCCGTGTCGCGCACCCGGCGGGGCCTCGTTACGCCGACGTGCTGCCCGCCGACCATCCGCCGGCGCCGCCCGCTGACCTGAACATGCTTGACTCGCGTATCTGGCCGCGGAACGCGGCACGCGACGCTAAAACGGGCGCGATGACGATCGGCGGCATCGACGTACGCGAAATCGCGGAAAGCTTCGGGACGCCCGTGTTCGTGATGGACGAGCATGACGTGCGGGACCGGTGCCGGGAGTACATGGAGGCCTTCGGGGGCGACGCGAACGTCTGTTACGCCGCGAAGGCGTTCTGCTCGCGGGCCGTGCTTCGCTGGGTCAGCGAAGAGGGCCTGGGCGTGGATGTCTGCACGGGCGGCGAACTCGAGGTCGCGCTGTCGGCCGGAGTGGACCCCGCGCGCATCACGATGCACGGCAACAACAAGCTGCGGGCGGAGATCGAGCGCGCGGTCCAGGCGGGCGTCGGGCACATCGTCGTGGACTCCTTCGCGGAGATCGAGCGCCTCGCGTCCATCGCCGGGCAACGCGGTACGCGGCCGAAGGTCCTCGTGCGCGTCACCACCGGCGTCGAGGCCCACACCCACGAGTTCATGGCGACGGCGCACGACGACCAGAAGTTCGGGTTCTCGCTGACGTCCGGCGCGGCGGACGAGGCGGTACGGCGGGTCCTGGCGCTGCCGGGCCTGGAGTTCACCGGGCTGCACTCGCACATCGGCTCGCAGATCTTCGACACCGCGGGCTTCGAGGTCGCGGCCCACCGGGTGATCGACCTGGCCGCGCGCATCCACCGCGAGCACGGCATCGCGATCTCCGAACTCGACCTCGGCGGGGGCTTCGGCATCGCCTACACGGACGAGGACGACGCCCCGGACGTGCGGTCCCTCGCGAAGTCCCTGCGGGCGATCGTCGCGGCGCAGTGCGGTGTCGCGGGCCTGCCGGAACCGCGGCTGACGATCGAGCCCGGCCGCGGCATCATCGGCCCCTCCACCGTGACGCTGTACGAGGTCGGCACGATCAAGGACGTGGACGGCCTGCGCACGTATGTGAGCGTGGACGGCGGCATGAGCGACAACGTCCGCACCGCCCTCTACGACGCCACCTATACCTGCGTGCTGGCGTCCCGCCACTCGGGCGCGGCGCCGATGCTGTCGCGTGTCGTCGGGCGGCACTGCGAGAGCGGTGACATCGTGGTGCGGCACTGCTATCTTCCCGAAGACCTCGCGCCGGGCGACCTGCTCGCGGTCGCGGCGACCGGGGCGTACTGCTGGTCTCTCGCGTCGAACTACAACCATCTGCCGCGGCCCGGCGTGGTGGCCGTGCGCGACGGGCGGGCGCGGGAGATCGTGCGCCGGGAGACCCTGGATGACCTGCTGGCACTGGATGTCGGATAACACTGGATGTGGATAAGCGGATGAGCGAGCCTAAACCCGAGTCCGAGGCTAAACGAACCCTGAAACTCGCCCTGCTCGGCTGCGGCGTGGTCGGTTCCCAGGTCGCCCGCCTGCTCATGCAGCAGTCCGGTGATCTCGCGGTCCGGTCCGGCGCCCGCCTGGAGCTCGCGGGCATCGCGGTGCGACGGCTGTCGCATCCCCGGCCGGGAATTGACCCCGAGCTGCTGACGACCGACGCGATGTCCCTGGCGACACGGCCTGACATCGACATCGTGATCGAGGTCATCGGCGGCATCGAGCCCGCGCGGTCGCTGCTGCTCGCGGCGATGAAGCAGGGCAAGTCCGTCGTCACCGCGAACAAGGCGCTGCTGGCGGAGAACGGCGAGGAGATCCACGCCGCCTCGCGTTCCGCTGGATCTGACCTCTACTACGAGGCCTCCGTGGCCGGCGCCATCCCCCTGCTCCGCCCGCTGCGCGAATCGCTCGCCGGCGACACCGTGCACCGCGTGCTCGGCATCGTCAACGGCACCACGAACTTCATCCTCGACAAGATGGACACGTCCGGGGCGGACTTCAGCGAGTCGCTGGAGGAGGCACAGGCCCTCGGCTACGCCGAGCCGGACCCGACCGCCGACGTGGAGGGCTTCGACGCGGCCGCCAAGGCATGCATCCTCGCGGGCCTGGCCTTCCACACCCGCGTCACCGCGGCCGACGTGCACCGCGAGGGCATCACGGAAGTGACCGCCGCCGACATCGCCTCCGCGCGGCAGCTCGGGCGCATCGTCAAGCTGCTCGCCATCTGCGAGCGTTCCGATTCCGGGGTCAGCGTCCGGGCGCACCCGGCGATGATCCCCCGGTCGCACCCGCTCGCGTCCGTCGGCGGCGCCTACAACGCCGTGTTCGTCGAGGCGGCGTCGGCCGGCCGCCTCATGTTCTACGGCGCGGGCGCCGGCGGCACCCCGACGGCCAGCGCCGTGCTTGGCGACGTCGTCGCGGTCGCCCGCAACCGGCTCGCCGGGATCCGCGGCCCGGAACTTTCCACGTACGCCGAACTGCCCGTGCTCCCCATGGGAGATACGCTTACCAGGTATCACGTATCACTGGACGTGGACGACCTGCCCGGCGTGCTCGCGCCCGTCGCGGACGCGTACGCCCGGCACGGCGTGTCGATCCAGCAGGTACGCCAGGCGAGCCGCGGCACCAAGGCGGAACTCGTGATCGTCACGCACGAGGCGCGTGACGCCGCGCTCGCCGCGACAATTTCTGATCTCGAGGCACTGCCGGTTGTCCGGGCAGTGGCGAGCGTGATGCGGGTAGAAGGGGAGAGCGACCCGTCATGACCGTCGGTACAGGATCGGTCGGCACGAGCGCGCGGGCCACGAGCGCCCGGGCGCCGTGGCGCGGCATCATCAACGAATACGCGCAGCGGCTGCCGGTCACGGAGTCGATGCCGGTTATCACGCTCCAGGAGGGCGGAACGCCGCTGCTGTCGGCGCCGGTGCTGTCCGCCCGCACCGGCTGCGACGTGTACCTGAAGGTCGAGGGGCTCAACCCGACCGGCTCGTTCAAGGACCGCGGCATGACGGTGGCGATCACCAAGGCCGCCGCGTCCGGCGCTAAGGTCGTTATCTGCGCCTCCACCGGGAACACGTCGGCGTCGGCGGCCGCTTACGCGGCACGGGCCGGCATGGTGTGCGCGGTGCTGGTGCCCGCCGGCAAGATCGCGATCGGCAAGCTCGCCCAGGCCCTCGTGCACGGCGCCAAGCTGCTCCAGGTGAACGGCTCGTTCGACGACTGCCTGGAACTCGCCCGCAAGCTCGCGGTCGACTACCCGGTGGCGCTGGTCAACTCGGTGAACCCGGACCGGCTCCAGGGACAGAAGACGGCGGCCTTCGAGATCGTCGACGCCCTCGGGGACGCGCCGGACATCCACTGCCTCCCGGTCGGCAACGCGGGCAACATCTCGGCGTACTGGATGGGCTATCAGGAGTACTTCGCGTCCGGGCTGGCCACGCGGAAACCGCGGATGTTCGGGTTCCAGGCGAGCGGCGCCGCGCCGATCGTCAACGGCACTCCCGTGCCGCACCCGCAGACGATCGCGACCGCGATCCGGATCGGGAACCCGGCGTCCTGGTCGCTGGCGGAGGACGCCCGTGACTCATCCGGCGGCCTCATCGACTCGGTGACCGACCGGGAGATCCTGGCCGCGTACCGGATCCTGGCCCGCGAGGAGGCCGTGTTCGGCGAGCTCGGCTCGTCGGCGTCCGTGGCGGGCCTGCTCAAGGCGTCGGCCGCGGGACTCCTCCCGGTCGGGTCGCGGGTAGTCTGCACGATCACCGGCAACGGCCTGAAGGACCCGGACTGGGCGCTGTCCGGCGCGCCCGCCCCGACGACGATCGCGGTCGACTCGGGCGCGGCCGCCGCCGCCCTGGGCCTGCGCTGAGCCGGCTGGGCTGGGGCTGGGTGGCCGCGGGGCGGGGGTGGCGTTGAGCTGGAGTGACGGACCGCGGCGCGTACTCGTCCGCGTGCCCGCGACGAGCGCGAACCTCGGGCCGGGATTCGACGCACTGGGGCTGGCGCTGACCCTGCACGACGAGGTCGAGGCACGGGTCACCGCGTCGGGGCTGGACATCGAGGTCTCCGGCGAGGGCGCGGCGGATGTCGCCGACGCGCGGGAGAAGCACCTGATCGTCCGGGCGATGCGGGCCGCGTTCGACGAGCTTGGCGGCGGGCAGCCGCCGGGAATCGCGTTGCGCTGCGTGAACCGGATTCCGCACGGGCGGGGCCTGGGGTCTTCGGCGGCCGCGATCGTCGCCGGGGTGCTCGCCGCGCGGGCACTGGGGGGCGTTTCCGTAGCGGCCGACGACGCTCTGCCGCTGGCCAATCATCTCGAAGGCCATCCCGATAACGTCGCTCCTTGCCTGTATGGCGGCCTCACCGTCGCCTGGACGATTGACGGCCCGGGCACGGTCGCCCGGGCCGTGCGCCTGGACCCGCTGGCCGCGGTGAAGCCGGTGGTGATCATCGCGCCCGCGCCAGTGTCGACCGAGGTCGCCCGTGGGCTGTTGCCACGGTCGGTGCCGCACCGCGACGCGGCGCGGAACGCGGGCCGGGCCGCCCTGCTCATCGCGGCGCTCACCCGGCGGCCGGAGGCGCTGCTCGACGCGACGGAGGACCGCCTGCATCAGGACTACCGCGCGCCCGCGATGCCCGCGACACACGACCTGGTCGCGCGACTGCGCGCGGCGGGCGTGCCGGCGGTGGTATCGGGCGCGGGGCCGTCGGTGCTAGCATTCTTGGATTCCGGTGATTCCGGCATCCTGGGCGCATCTGGCGCTCCCATTTCGGACACCCTGTCTTCGGGGGCCCCGCGCATGGCGAGCCTGCACGATGCCCTGGACATACTGGATTCAACCGTGAAAGAAACGGGTATTGATTGGCACATAAGCCCGCTAGACATCGAGCGAACGGGTGCCAGTGTGGTACCGGAGGCTGCAAGCAGCACCCGGTGAAGCTGGGTGATGCTCGGCTGGCTGCTGAAACCCCCTTTCTCGACTCGGATGACTGCAAAGGAATGCAGTGAGCTCTGCCGGTGTTAGGCTAAGTGCAGCATCAACTTGCCCCGTCTGGGGCGGGTGCTGGTCATCCCATGTCGTCCGCGGGGTAACGTATACCTGCCCACGGCAGTGGGCTTTCGGCTTCAGGCCAGGAGGACTTCCCGTTTTCCTGAACACTGCCCCGCACCATATCTTCACGCGCGACCCCCGGACGCGGGATCGGAGATACGGCCACACGCGAGGTGACGGGGTAGGTGCCGACCGTAGATGCGAGCTAAATCGTGGTAAATAGCGGGTCTCGCGGGCGACGCGATATCGGGTCTGGCGCTCCGGAACCGGGACGAGACGCATCCCTTGGCGGCCGAGAAAAATACTGGAAGGACCATTAGTGAGCGACACCACCGAACTCCTCAGTGGCGCGGAATCCGTGTCCGAGGGCTCCCCCATCGGTCATTCGGCCGCCGGCTCGGAGGGCGCTGCCGCCGCGTCACGGTCGCGCGGTCGCGCCGCCAGTGAGGGCGACCTTTCTAAGCTGCTTGTCTCCGACCTTCAGCGGATCGCGCAGGAACTCGGCATCTCCGGGACTGGACGCATGCGCAAGGGGGATCTTGTCGCGGCCATCAAAGAGCGGCAAGGCGGGGGTCGCTCCGCTAGTGAACAGTCAGCCACGCGGGGTGGCGCGGCCAAGGCCGATGCCTCCCGCTCACTGAATCAGGACACTATGGAAGCAGACACAACCGCCCGTTCGGGCATCGGCGGGACCGCGCAGGCCGGCGGAATCGGGGACGGGGCACGCAGCGCCGGGATCGGCGAGGAGCAGCCCCGGGCCGCCGCGACGCAGGCTGGCACCGCCACCGCGCGTAGCACCAGCCAGCCGGAAGGCGCCACGCAGGTGAGCGCGGGACAGGCCGGGGGAACGCAGCCGTCCGCCAATGACGCGCAGGGTCACAGTGCCGGCGAGTCCAACGGCCAGGGCGCCGGCGAGGCGCAGAGCCAGGGAAGCGGTGACGCGCAGGGCCAGGGGTCCGGCGGCGAGCGCCGCGGGGACCGGCGCCGCAACAACCGCCGTGATGACAACCGCCGTGATGACGGACGTCGTGATGACGGACGTCGTGATGACAACCGCCGGGAAGACGGCCGTCGTGACGACCAGTCCGGCGGCGGACGCGACCGGCGCGACAACCGGGACCAGTCCGGCCGTAACAACGGCGGCAACACGCAGAGCGGCCAGGGCGGCCCCAGCGCCGCGGACCGCGACGACGACGGCGACCGGCGCGGGCGCGGCCGGGACCGGTTCCGTAACCGCAACCGCCGGCGCGGCGAGCGTCAGGGCAGCGAGCCGGAGCAGGTGATCGCCGAGGACGACGTGCTGATCCCGATCGCCGGCATCCTGGACGTGCTCGAGAACTACGCCTTCGTGCGGACGACCGGCTACCTGCCCGGGCCGAACGACGTGTACGTCTCGCTTTCCCAGGTCCGCAAGCACGGCCTCCGCAAGGGCGATGTCATCGAGGGCGCCGTGCGGCAGCCCCGCGATGGCGAGCGTCGGGAGAAGTTCAATGCTCTCGTGCGCCTCGACAAGGTGAACGGGCTGGACCCGGAGGAGTCGAGCCGGCGGCCTGAATTCTCTAAGCTCGTCCCGCTCTACCCCCAAGACCGGCTGCGCCTTGAGACCGACGGCGCCAACATGGCCACCCGGATCATCGACCTCATCAGCCCGATCGGCAAGGGGCAGCGCGGCCTGATCGTGTCGCCGCCGAAGGCCGGCAAGACGATGATCCTGCAGGCGATCGCCAACGCGATCACCAAGAACAACCCCGAGACCCACCTCATGGTCGTCCTCGTCGACGAGCGTCCTGAGGAAGTCACGGACATGCAGCGCACGGTCAAGGGCGAGGTCATCCACTCGACCTTCGACCACCCGGCCGACGACCACACCACGGTCGCGGAACTCGCCATCGAGCGGGCCAAGCGCCTGGTCGAAATGGGCCACGACGTGGTCGTCCTGCTCGACTCGATCACCCGACTCGGCCGCGCCTACAACCAGTCGGCGCCGGCCAGCGGCCGCATCCTGTCCGGTGGTGTCGACTCGACGGCGCTGTACCCGCCGAAGCGGTTCTTCGGCGCGGCGCGCAACATCGAGAACGGCGGCTCGCTGACGATCCTGGCGACGGCGCTCATCGAGACCGGCTCCCGGATGGACGAGGTCATCTTCGAGGAGTTCAAGGGCACCGGCAACATGGAGCTCCGGCTCCGTCGCGAGCTCGCCGACAAGCGCCTGTTCCCGGCCGTGGACGTGGACGCCTCCAGCACCCGCAAGGAAGAGATCCTGCTGGCGCCCGACGAGCTCAAGATCATCTGGCAGCTTCGCCGCGTGCTCCACGCCCTTGAGCCGCAGCAGGCTCTTGAGCTGCTCATGGAGCAGATGCGTAAGACCAAGAGCAACGCCGAGTTCCTGCTCCAGGTCCAGAAGACGACCCTGGGCCAGGACCGGGACCGCTAGCGGCGAGCCGGCGGGAAGCCCGCAGGAATACGTAACGGGCCAGACGGGTTCCATGGTCTGGCAAACTAGATACCTGCGATTACACGGTTCCGGTTCACGCCCTGCCCGAGGGCGCGGCGACCCGGCGGCCGTAAGAGGCAAGGAGCCAACACAGATGAAGCCCGAGATTCACCCGGCCTACAACGTCACTACCGTGACGTGCGGCTGCGGCAGCACCTTCACGACGCGGTCCACGTCCACGGACGGGACGATCCACACCGACGTGTGCTCGAACTGCCACCCGTTCTACACGGGCAAGCAGAAGATCCTCGACACCGGTGGCCGCGTCGCCGCGTTCGAGAAGCGGTTCGGCAAGGTCGGCGCCAAGAAGTAGACGTTGACAGGACGCCCGTGTGCCCCGAAGCGGCACGCGGGCGTCTTGGCTGTGTGGGGACAGGCGGGTGACACGACCGAGTCACCACAGTTCGTGATGGGAAAGGAGGGTTTAAGCGTGTTTGACAGACTTGGGGACCTGGCGAGCGAGCATGCCGAGCTCGAGCGCGCGCTCGCCGATCCGGGCGTGCACGCGGACGCTGACCAGGCGCGCACGCTCGCGAAACGGTACGCGGAACTAACGCCGATCGTGAACACCTTCCGCGAATGGCAGCAGGCGGGCGAGGACGAGGGGGCGGCGCGCGAACTCGCGCACGAGGACGCCGCCTTCGCCGCGGAGGCGGACGAGCTCGCGACGCGGCGCGGTGAACTGGCCGAGCGTCTGCGCAAGCTGCTCGTGCCCAAAGACCCGAACGACGATCGTGACACCATCCTTGAGGTCAAGGCGGGCGAGGGCGGCGAGGAGTCGGCCCTGTTCGCCGGCGACCTGCTGCGCATGTACCAGCGCTACGCCGAACGGCACGGGTGGAAGACCGAGATCATCGACTCCACGCTCACCGGGCTCGGCGGCGTCAAGGACGCGACGCTCGCGGTCAAGGCCGGCCGCGGCGCCGACGGAGCGTGGTCCCGGCTGAAGTACGAGGGCGGCGTGCACCGGGTGCAGCGCGTGCCGGTGACGGAGTCGCAGGGGCGCATCCACACCTCGGCGGCGGGCGTCATGGTCATGCCCGAAGCCGAGCAGGTCGACGTGCACATCAACGACAACGACCTCAAGATCGACGTGTACCGCTCGTCCGGGCCCGGCGGGCAGTCGGTCAACACGACCGACTCCGCGGTGCGGATCACCCACCTGCCGACCGGCATCGTGGTTTCCTGCCAGAACGAGAAGAGCCAGCTCCAGAACAAGGAGCAGGCGATGCGCGTGCTCCGCGCCCGGATGCTGGCGGCGGCGGAGGACGCGGCGGCGGCCAAGGCGTCGGCGGAGCGGAAGTCCCAGGTGCGCACGGTGGACCGCTCGGAGCGGGTCCGCACCTACAACTTCCCGGAGAACCGGATCTCGGATCACCGGGTGGGCTTCAAGGCCTACAACCTGGATCAGGTCATCGACGGCGACCTGGACGCGGTGATTGACGCGCTCGCGGCGGCCGACCTGGAAGCGAAGCTCGAGGAAGAATGAGGCAGGCGCGGCGGCCGGGCGGGCGAACGGGCGGACTACCGGCCGAACGAGCAGGCGAACGAACGGGGGAGTGAGCGAGCCTTGAGTGGTACGCGAGCGGGCGGGGGCGCCGCGTGACGCTGCTACTTGACGAGATCGCGCTGGCGACGGCGCGGCTGGCGGAGGCGGGCGTGGAGTCACCGCGCGCCGACGCCGAGCTCATCGCCGCGCACGTGCATAACGTCAAGCGGAGCGAGCTGCACCAGGTGCGCGACGGCGAGTTCGACGCGCAGTTCTGGGTGGACGTCAGCCGGCGGGCCAACCGGGAGCCGCTGCAGCACATTACGGGGCGTGCCTACTTCCGGTACCTGGAGCTGGACGTGGGGCCGGGCGTGTTCGTCCCGCGGCCGGAGACCGAGGTGATGACCGGGTGGGCCATCGACCGGCTGCGCGCGATGGACGTGGCCGAGCCGCTGGTCGTCGACCTGGGGACCGGGTCCGGGGCGATCGCGCTGTCGATCGCGCAGGAAGTCCCCCGTGCGTCGGTGCACGCGGTCGAGGGGGATCCGATGGCCTTCGGCTGGGCCGAGCGGAACATCACCCGTTACGTGGACTCCTACACCGCCGGGCGGGTCCTGCTGCACAAGGGCGACTTCGTCTCGCCGGACTTCACCAGCGGGCTGGCGGAACTGGCGCCGCTGGCCGGGACCGTCGACCTGGTCGTGTCCAACCCGCCGTACATCCCGGTCGGGGCGTCGGTGGCGCCGGAGGCGGGGGAGTACGACCCGCCGGCCGCGTTGTGGAGCGGAGCCGACGGGCTGGACGCCATGCGCTCGGTGGAGAAAGTAGCCCGCTGGCTGCTGCGTCCCGGAGGCCTGCTCGCCGTCGAGCACAGCGACTTGCAGGGCACACCCGTCTACTGGATCTTCAGCGAAGAGGCGGGCTGGCGCGACACCCGCAACCACAGGGACCTGACGGGCCGGGACCGCTTTGTCACGGCCACTTTTCCCGGTGAAGGCGCGTAAGCTTCATACCGAGATGGAACCCATGAGCGCGCGATACGACTGCGCTGACGCGCAGGAGCGGGAGGCGGGCCTCGTCGCCGCCGTCACCGCTGTGCAGCACGGTGACCTGATAGTGCTGCCCACCGACACCGTGTACGGGATAGGCGCCGACGCGTTCACGCCGTCGGCGGTCCGCGCCCTGCTCGCGGCGAAGGGACGCGGCCGGAGCGTGCCGCCGCCGGTCCTGGTCGGCAGCGTGCGGGCGGCGTCCGCGCTGGCGGAGTCGCTCGGGGCGTTCGGGCAGGACCTGATCGACGAGTTCTGGCCGGGTCCGCTGACGCTGGTCTTCAAGGCCAGCCCCACGCTCAAGTGGGACCTCGGCGAGACGCGCGGCACGGTCGCGGTGCGCATGCCGCTGCACCCGATCGCCCTCGACCTGCTCCGCCGGACTGGGCCAATGGCCGTGAGCAGCGCCAACAAGCACGGCCAGCCCTCCGCCACGACCGCGGACAGCGCGCAGGAGCAGCTGGGCGGGTCCGTGTCGGTGTACCTGGACGGCGGGCCCTGCGCGGACAACGTGCCGTCCACCATCATCGACCTCACCGGCACGATGCCGCGCGTGCTGCGGGCCGGCGTGATCACCGCCGACCAGCTGCGCAAGATCGTGCCGCTCATCGACCTCGCCGACAGCGCGCCTGCGAACCTCACCCCGGACAAGGCTGAGCCCGCCGCGGAATCCATCGCGGAGCCGGTCGCGGCCGAGGCCGCCGCGGAGGAGCAAACCGGGCAGCAGCCGCCGTCCGACGACGGAGGCACCGAGGCCGGCGCCGAGACCGGCTCCTGACCTGGCGCCGCCGTGAAGGACTACGCGTTCATCCTGATCATCGCGGCGGCGGTGACTTACCTGCTGACGCCGGTGGTCCGGCGCCTCGCGTTCGCCATCGGCGCGGCGCCCGCGCCCCGCGAGCGAGACGTGCACACCACGCCCGTGCCGCGACTCGGCGGTCTGGCGATGTTCGCGGGCCTGGTCGCGGGACTGGCGGTCGCCTACCGGCTCACCTTCACGCAGGAGGCGTTCCCGACCGGCCCGACCGGCTCGCACACGATCATCGGCCTGATCGGGGCCGCCGGGCTTCTCGTGGCGATCGGGATCGTCGACGACCGGTTCGGGATGAGCCCGGTCAGCAAGCTGGCCGGGCAGGTCGCGGCGGGCGGCATCCTGGCGTGGAGCGGCGCGGCCGTGGTGTGGCTGCCCTGGCCGGGCGGGCAGAAGCTCATGCTCGAGCCGGACCTGGCCTACACGGTCACGATCCTCCTGATCGTGATCACGATCAACGCGGTGAACTTCATCGACGGGCTGGACGGCCTCGCGGCCGGCGTGGTCGGCATCGGCGCGCTGGCCTATCTCTTTTACTCCTACACGCTGACCAACTCGGTCGGCGTGCTGTCGCAGTCGATCTCGGCCGTCACGTCGGCCGTGCTGGCGGGCATGTGCATCGGCTTCCTGCCGCACAATTTCCACCCGGCGCGGATCTTCATGGGCGACACCGGATCGATGCTGATCGGCATGATGCTCGCGTACGCGCCGATCCAGTCGTTCGCGTCGCTCGACCCGAACGTCCTGACGTACTACAACAGCTCCACGCTGCACCCGATTAACCGGTTCCCGACCTTCCTGCCGCTGATCCTGCCGATCGCGATCTGGCTCATCCCGTACGCGGACCTGCTGCTGGCCGTGATCCGGCGGACCGCGGCGGGCCAGTCGCCGTTCGCCGCCGACCGCAAGCACCTGCATCACCGTCTGCAGAGCCTGGGGCACTCGCACCGGCGGACCGTCTTGCTCATGTACCTGTGGACCGCGCTGTTCGCGGGTGGCCTCGTCGGGCTGTCCCAGCTGCACATCAGCCTGGTCTGGCTGGTCCTGGTGACCGTCTTCATGGTGGTCGCGCTGCTGGTGGCGACCATGCCGTGGCTGCGGCCGTGGCGACGGCGCGCCCGGGTGCGCGCGGCCCTCGCCGGCGCGGCACTGTCCGGACCGATCCTGCCCAGGACTGTGCTTAACGACACAGCCGCCCGCGAGCGTTCAGCGGAGACGGCCGAGGCTGCGCACGAGCCCGCGGCGGATCTCCCGCCGCGGCGCGCGGCTCGCCGCGGCGCCGGCGCCTAGTCGTTAGCTTAGGTAAAGAGATTCTCGCGACTTCCTAACGCAATCCGTCCGCGTTTTCCCTGATCCAGGCTCACCCGCCTATGGAACCTCTCGCCTTGGTCATGTAAAGTCAGATCTAGGTAAAGACAGGGTCAAGAAGTTTGTGATACGCTTCACAAGCACCCTCCCCGAAGCTGAGCGAGAAACGCGTGATACCTTTCGTGGACCAACCCGGACAACCGGGCCTGCGATGTGGTAAGGCGTGCGTTCACGTCTCAGCGCGGGCAGCTTCGCTGGGGTTTACCCACGGGAGCGACGAAATCACTGATCCCTCAGGAGCCGGAAAATGATGGCAGCATACGCCCGCGTCGTCCGGCGCTCGGCCGCGATAACCGCGGTCGTCGGCGCCGTGATGATCGGCATCTGCGCCGCTCTGGGCGGCGCGAAAGGCGTGTACGGGGCGCTCGTCGGCGTCGGCGTCGTCACGGTGTTCTTCGGGATCAGCGTCATCGCGGTGGGCAAGGCCGCGAAGATCAGCCCACAGGTCATGATGGCGACCGCCATGGGCACATACGTCGCGAAGATCATCGCGTTCGGGATCGTGCTCGTCCTGCTGGACAAGTCGACCGCGTTCAACGGGAAGATGCTGGGCGTCACCGCGCTGGTCTGCATCCTCGTCTGGTGCGGCGCCCAGGTCGTGAACACGGTCAAGCTCAAGGTGCTGTACGTCGACCCCGATGGCGGCCAGCAGTGAGCACGGTGGGCACGAGGCGCTCACGGCGCTCCTGGACCCAGCTCACGTGGAGCCAGAATCAGCGCGCGCAAGCCGAGCGGGACGGGGACGAGCGGGACGGGGACGCCCCCCTTAACAAGGGCCTGGGCTACGAGGTTTTCAGCTACGTGATCGCCGGGATGCTCGCCTATGGCTTCATCGGCTGGCTGGTCGGACGGGCTGTGCACATAGAAATGCTTTTCCCGATCGGCGCTGTGGTCGGGCTTGCGCTTTCACTTGGCTGGGTCGTCTACCGCTACGGCTTCAAGGGCGGCGGCCAGTGACGTTTGTCGCGGGGCAGGCCGTGCTGACCCGGCTGCATTGTGCGTGGACAGGAGCAACGACAAATGAGGAGATTTGCCGGTGACCGGTGACGTAGCGGCCGCTGCGGGAGGCTGCCACCTGTTCGGCGGGTGCGGGTTTCCCGCACCCGGACTGCAGGACTTCAACTTCCAGACGATGTTCTCGATCGGCTCGTGGGGCGTCACGAAGCCCGAAGTAATCGCGATCTTGTGCGCGCTCATCGTGATCGTGTTCTTCTGGGTCGCCTTCGCGAAGCCGAAGTTGGTTCCCGGCCGGACGCAGAGCATCGGCGAGCTGGGCATCTTGTTCGTGCGGGACCAGATCATGCGGCCGCAAATGGGCAGGAAGGGCGACAAGTTCCTGCCGTTCCTGTCCTCGCTCTTCTTCTACATCGCCCTCTGCAACCTGATGGAACTGATCCCGATCATCCAGTTCCCGGTGATGGCGCGGATCGGCTTCGTGCTGCCGCTCGTCGTCATGATGTACGTCACGTACTGGTACCAGGGCTTCAAGACCAAGGGCTTCATCGGCTACTTCAAGTCCTGGATCCCGCACGCACCGCTGTTCATCATGCCGCTGCTGATCCCGATCGAGATTCTCAAGTACGTCATCATCCAGCCGTTCACCCTGTGCATCCGGCTGTTCGCCAACATGTTCGCCGGGCACCTGCTGCTGTCGATCTTCATGGTCGCGACCTGGTACCTGGCGGGCTGGTCCATCGGCCTGCTGTTCGCCGCCGGCTCGCTGTTCATGGTGTTCTTCGTCTTCCTGCTTGAGCTCCTGGTCGACATCCTGCAGGCGTTCATCTTCACGACCCTGGTTTCCGGGTACCTCGCGGACTCGCTGGAGTACCAGCACTAAGCCCGCGAAGTGCCCTCGGCCTCGCCGTGAGAACGACTCGGCGAAGCCAGCAAGTTCCAACAGCCAGCCCGGCCGGATCAAGTAGAACCGCCGGACCGACCGAAAAGGAAAGAAACACATGTCCGTCCTCGCAGCAGGCACCGCGATCGCTGCCGCCGCCTCCACCAGCTCGACCCTCACCATCTCGCACCTCGGTGCCCTCGGGTACGGCCTCGCGGCCATCGGCCCCGGCATCGGCATCGGCCTGGTCTTCGGTCACGCGATCGAGGCCATGGCCCGTCAGCCCGAGGCCAGCGGCCGTATCCAGCAGTACATGTGGATCGGCTTCGCCCTGACCGAGGCGCTCGCCCTCATCGGCTTTATCGCGCCGTTCATCTTCAGCTGACCGAGTTTGCTGAGGGAAGGGTAAGACCATGACCCTAGCTAGCTCTTTGACGACGACTCCGATCTGGCCGGCCGCGGCCGAGCTGGTCCTCGGGACCATCTGCTTCGTTGTTGTCTTTGGTGTCCTCGGCAAGCTGCTCCTGCCACGCATCACCAAGGTGCTGGAGGAGCGCGAGGACGCGATCGAGGGCGGCATCAACCGGGCCGACGAGGCCCAGGCCGAAGCGCAGCGCGTCCTCGAGCAGTACCGGGCGCAGCTGGACGACGCCCGGCATGAGGCGGCCCGGCTCCGCGCCGAGGCGACCGAGCAGGGCGCCGCGATCGTCGCCGAGATGCGCGAGCGCGCGGCCGCCGAGGCCCGTCGCATCACCGAGGCCGCCCAGGCCCAGATCGAGGCCGAGCGTCAGGCCGCGCTGCAGTCGCTGCGTGTCGAGGTCGGGTCGCTGGCCGTCGACCTGGCGAGCCGGATCGTCGGCGAGTCGCTGGACGACCCAGCGCGGCAGAGCCGGATGGTCGAGCGGTTCCTCGGCGAGCTCGAGAGCGGGACCGGCGCAGAACTGTCGGGGGCCGGGCAGTAATGCGCGGCGCAAGCAGGGCCTCGTACGCCGAACTGCGGGAGCGGCTCGCCGCTTCGCTGACCGCGGCCCCCGTGGCCCAGCAGACCGGCGACGAGCTATTCGCGGTCACCCGCCTGCTCGACAGCGAGCACGGCCTGCGCCGCGCCCTGTCCGACACGAGCAAGGAAGGCCCCGAGAAGACCGCCGTCATGCAGCGGCTGCTGCATGGCCGGGTCTCGGCGGTGACCGAGGAACTGGCCGGTGCCGCCGCGGCGGAGAAGTGGGCCACGTCCGGTGAGTTCGCCGACGCGATCGAGCAGCTCGCCATCGAGTCGCTCACGGTCGCCGCGCAGCTCGGCGGGTCGCTCGACGACCTCGAAGACGACCTGTTCCGGTTCGGCCGCGTGGTCGCCGGGCAGCCGGCCCTGCGCGAGGCGCTGACCGGGCCAGCGGACTCGGTGGCCAAGCAGTCGCTGCTGTCGGACCTGCTGAGCAGGAAGGTGAGCGCGCCGTCGCTCGCTCTGATCACGCAGCTGCTCACCCACACGCGCGGGCGCTCGCCGCAGGCCGCGATCGACCTGGCCGCCGGTATCGCGGCCCAGCGTCGGCAGCAGCTCATCGCGGTCGTGCGCGTCGCCACCGACCTGACGGCGGCGCAGCGCCAGCGGCTCGTGACGGCCCTGACACACGCCTACGGCCGGGGCGTGCACCTCAACGTCGTGCACGACCCGTCGGTCGTGGGCGGTATGTCGGTGCAGATCGGGGATGATCTGATAGACGGAACCGCGTCCACGCGGCTGTCCGAGGTCCAGCGCAAGCTCGCCGGATAACCAGCCACACTGGCAGTTAAGACTTCACGAACGGAATGGGGAAGATGGCGGAGCTGACAATCCGGCCGGATGAGATCCGCGACGCGCTGGCGGGGTTCGTACACGACTACGAACCCGAGGGCGTCGCGCGCGAAGAGGTCGGCACGGTCGTCGAGTGCGGCGACGGCATTGCCCGCGTCGAGGGCCTGCCCTCGGCAATGGCTAACGAGCTTCTTGAATTCGAGAACGGGGTCCGCGGCATCGCGCTGAACCTCGAAGTGCGCGAGATCGGCGTGGTTATCCTCGGCGAGTTCTCCGAGATCGAGGAGGGCCAGCGGGTGCGCCGCACCGGCGAGGTCCTGTCGGTCCCGGTGGGCGACAGCTTCCTGGGCCGCGTGGTCGGGCCGCTCGGCGAGCCGCTCGACGGCCTCGGCCCGATCGAGAACACGCAGCAGCGCGCCCTCGAACTGCAGGCGCCGACGGTCGTTCAGCGGCAGCCCGTGACCGAGCCGATGCAGACCGGTATCAAGGCCATCGACGCGATGACCCCGATCGGCCGGGGCCAGCGGCAGCTGATCATCGGCGACCGGCAGACCGGCAAGACCGCGATCGCGATCGACGCGATCATCAACCAGAAGGAAAACTGGGCGTCCGGCGACCCGACCAAGCAGGTGCGCTGCGTCTACGTCGCGGTCGGCCAGAAGGGCTCCACGATCGCCGCCGTCAAGCAGTCGCTGGAAGAGGCGGGCGCGCTGGAGTACACCACGATCGTCGCCGCGCCCGCGTCCGACCCGGCCGGCTACAAGTACATCGCGCCGTACACCGGGTCCGCGATCGGCCAGCACTGGATGTACGGCGGCAAGCACGTGCTGATCGTCTTCGACGACCTGTCCAAGCAGGCCGAGGCCTATCGCGCCATCTCCCTCCTGCTGCGCCGCCCGCCGGGCCGCGAGGCTTACCCGGGTGACGTCTTCTACCTGCACTCGCGCCTGCTCGAGCGCTGCGCCAAGCTGTCGGACGAGCTGGGGGCCGGATCGATGACCGGCCTGCCGATCGTCGAGACGAAGGCCAACGACATCTCGGCCTACATCCCGACCAACGTCATCTCGATCACCGACGGCCAGATCTTCCTTGAGACGGACCTGTTCAACTCGGGTGTCCGACCGGCCATCAACGTCGGCCTGTCGGTGTCCCGGGTCGGCGGCGCCGCCCAGGTCAAGGCGATGAAGAGCGTGGCCGGCCAGCTCAAGCTCTCGCTGGCGCAGTACCGTGACCTGGAGGCGTTCGCCGCCTTCGCGTCCGACCTCGACGCGGCCTCCCGCGCCCAGCTCGATCGCGGCGCGCGGCTCGTCGAGCTGCTCAAGCAGCCGCAGTACTCGCCGTTCCCGGTCGAGGAAGAGGTCGTATCGATCTGGGCGGGCACCACCGGCCAGCTCGACGACGTGCCGGTCGAGGACATCCGGCGGTTCGAGTCCGAGTTCCTCGACTACCTCCGCCGCGACCACGCCGGCCTGCTCGGCGCGATCCGGGAGACCAAGAAGCTGAGCGACGACGACGTCACGTCCCTCAAGGACGCGATCGACCGGTTCCGCCGCGGCTTCGAGGTGACCGGCGGCAAGCTGCTGGCCAGCGACGACGAGCCGGTCGAGTCGCTCGGCGAGGGCGAGGCTAGCCGGGACTCGGTCGCGAAGTACGAGTCGGCGCCGGCCGCGGAATCGGCGTCAGCCCCGGCGGACGGCGAGTAGACCCATGGCAGCACAGCTTCGCGTGGTCCGGGCGCGGATCAGGGCGGTCAAGTCGATCGCCAAGATCACCCGCGCCCAGGAGCTGATCGCGTCGTCGCGGATCATCAGGGCGCAGCAGCGGACGCGCGCCGCTGAGCCGTACGCGCGGGAGCTCACCACGGCGGTGGAGGCGGTCGTGAGCCGCTCCACCTCCATCACCCACCCCATGATCACCGAGCCGCCGTCGTATGCGAACGCGGCCGTGCTGATCCTGACCAGCGACGGCGGCTTCTGCGGCGCGTTCAACGCGAACGTGCTCCGCGAATCCGCCCGGCTGCGCCAGCGCAACGAGGAGAACGGCGTCCGGACGCACACGTACGTCGCCGGGCGCAAGGGCATCGGGTGGCACCGGTTCCGCGACATCCCCGTGGTGCGGGAGTGGTCGGGATTCTCCGCCCAGCCCACCTACGCGGATGCGGAGAAGGTCGCCGCCGAGCTGCTCGAGGCCTTTACGGAGAGCAAGACGGTGGACGAGATCTACCTGGTCTCCACCGAGTTCGTCTCGATGCTGACGCAGCGGCCCTCGGTACGGCGGCTGCTGCCGCTCGAGATCGAGGAAAAGGAAGGCGAGCGCCCCGGCGGGGCGCTGCCCTCCTACGAGTTCGAGCCGTCCACGGACGACGTGCTGGACGCGCTGCTGCCGCAGTACGTGGCGAGCCGCGTCTACTACGCCATGCTGGAATCGGCGGCCTCCGAGCTCGCGGCTCGGCGGCGCGCCATGAAGGCAGCGACGGACAACGCGAACGACCTTATAGACCGGCTGACCCGGGAAGCGAACAACGCCCGGCAGGCCGAGATCACCCAGGAAATCAGCGAAATCGTCGGCGGGGCCAACGCGCTCGCTGAGGCGAACGCAGGGAGTGAGTAAACCACCATGACCGCGACCGTAGAAAACGAGGCCACCGTTACCGGTACCGGCCGCGTCGCACGGGTCATCGGCCCGGTCGTCGACGTGGAGTTTCCCGCGGAGCAGCTACCGGAGATCTACTACGCGCTGCACGTGGACGTCGATTTCGGCCAGGGCTCCGAAGAGGGCGAAGTCAAGCGCACGCTGACCCTCGAGGTCGAGCAGCACATCGGCGACAACGTGGTCCGCGCCATTTCGATGCAGCCGACCGACGGCCTCGTCCGCGGCGCCGAGGTGATCAACACCGGCGCCCCGATCGAGGTGCCCGTCGGCGACGTGACCAAGGGCCACGTGTGGAACGCCCTCGGGCAGCCGCTGGACGTGCCGGCTTCCTCGCTGCAGGTCACCGAGCGCTGGCCGATCCACCGCCTGGCCCCGCCGCTGGACCAGCTCGAATCCAAGACCGAGATGTTCGTCACCGGCATCAAGGTCATCGACCTGCTCACGCCGTACGTGCGCGGCGGGAAGATCGGCCTGTTCGGCGGCGCGGGCGTGGGCAAGACCGTGCTCATCCAGGAGATGATCCGCCGGGTGGCGCAGAACTTCGGCGGTGTCTCCTGCTTCGCCGGCGTCGGCGAGCGGACCCGTGAGGGGAACGACCTCTTCCTGGAGATGACCGAGTCGGGCGTCATCAAGGACACCTCGCTGGTGTTCGGCCAGATGGACGAGCCGCCGGGCACCCGCCTTAGGGTCGCCCTGTCCGCGCTCACGATGGCGGAGTACTTCCGCGACGTGCAGAAGCAGGACGTGCTGCTGTTCATCGACAACATCTTCCGGTTCACGCAGGCTGGCTCCGAAGTCTCCACGCTGCTCGGCCGCATGCCGTCCGCCGTGGGTTACCAGCCGACCCTGGCCGACGAGATGGGCCAGCTCCAGGAGCGGATCACCTCTACGCGAGGTCACTCCATCACCTCGATGCAGGCGATCTACGTCCCCGCGGACGACATCACCGACCCGGCGCCGCACACGGTGTTCGCGCACCTCGACGCGACGACGGTGCTGTCGAGGGCCATCACGGAGAAGGGCATCTACCCGGCGGTGGACCCGCTGGACTCGACGTCCCGGATCCTGGACCCGAAGTACATCGGGCAGAACCACTACGATGTGGCCCGTACCGTGCAGCAGATCCTGCAGCGGTACAAGGAGCTGCAGGACATCATCGCTATCCTGGGTATCGACGAGCTCTCCCAGGAGGACCAGATCACCGTGCAGCGCGCGCGACGCATCGAGCGGTTCCTTTCGCACCCGATGTACGTCGCCGAGCAGTTCACCGGCCAGCCCGGCGAGTTCGTGACGCTGGACGACACGATCTCCTCCTTCAAGGCGATCGCCGAGGGCAAGTACGACCACGTCCCCGAGCAGGCCTTCTACATGGTCGGCGGCATCGAGGATGTGGAGAAGAAGGCCAAGGAGCTGGAGCGCTCGTGACGCTGCACGTCGAGGTCCTGATGCCGGACCAGTCGCTCTGGTCCGGCGAGGCGGGACTTGTGATCGCGAAGACGATCGATGGCGACATCGGCGTCCAGACCGGGCACTCCCCGATGTTCGGCATCCTGTCGCCGGGCAGCCTGGTGCGCGTCCGCGAGGTCCCGGGGGACGAAAACCCCGGGGACGTCGTCCGGATCGCGGTCCGCGACGGGTTCCTCTCGGTCACGGACAACCGGGTGTCGGTGCTCGCCTCCGTGGGCGAACTCTCGGGCGACGTGGACGTGTCCACGGCGCGGACTGACCTCGAAACGGCCACCGCCGAGGCCGGTTCGGGCTCCGCGGCCGAGGAGTCACCCGAGGTCAGGTACGCGCGGGCCCGGCTGCGGGCCGCCGGCGAGCAGGCCTGACGGCGGGGCTGTCGACGGCAGGCATCGGCAAGGCGTCGGTAGGCGGAGCGGCGGTGGGCGGAGCACTCACGGAGACGATAGAAGTCGTCATTGTCGTCGTGGTGCTCTTGGTGCTCGCCGCCGCCGCCCTGGCCGCCCGCCGTTTCCTCCTGGAACGTGGCGGGGGCACGATCGAGTGCGGGCTGCGCAGCCCCGCCGGGACGGGCGCCTGGCGGCTCGGCCTCGCCTCCTACCAGCGTGACGAGCTGCACTGGTACGGCGCGCTCGGCCTACTGCCCCGCGCCACGGAGTCCTTCCCTAGACGCTCCATCGAGGTCGCCTCCCGCCGGGAGCCGGACGCGGCGGAAGCGCGCGTTCTCGGCCCGCAGCGCGTCATCGTCGAACTGCGCGGCGCCAGGCACGCGGAACTCGCGATGTCGTCGCAGGCACTGACGGGCTTCCTTGCGTGGCTCGAAGCCTCTCCGCCTGGCTCTCACCTGCAGGACATTGCTTTAATTTTTCCCGAACGCCCCCTGGTGACTCCCGCTCCGTCCCTCTCTGCCGCGCTGCCCGCACCCGCACCCGCGGCTAGCGGTCGCCGCCCGGGCGCCACAGGACGTCGCCATGGTCGGCGTTGGCGACGCGGGCGAGGATAAACAGCAGGTCGGAGAGCCGGTTGAGGTACTTCGCCGGATACGTAC